>OLSB01000568.1_pt1 | contig 41584 bp, 39 predicted proteins | sample 1672071 | NCBI WGS metagenome assembly OLSB01 (sample SAMEA3136642, study PRJEB25190) | human gut metagenome | biome: human gut; feature: human-associated habitat; material: faeces | place: Austria | collected 2013 | reverse complement strand
CGAGCACGACGACGGGCACCACTGCCGCGTTATAGAGTCTTTCTAATGCTGTCATATTTTTTACCTCCCGCCCTTTTCGGGCAAATAAGTGGAATAATTACAGGTGATTGACCGGATAGCGAGGAGTTCTCCCTTCCAGTACGTCCACAACGTTCTGCGCCGCCTTGGTCTTGAGCTCCGTTACGCCCTCCGCCGTGGAGTAGGCCGTATGATCGGTCAGCACAACATTGTCAAGCTGGCAGAAGGGCGACTGCGCGCCGAGCGGTTCGTGATTATGCGTATCAAGCCCCGCCGCAAGAATGCGGCGTTCGCGCAGCGCGTCGAGCAGATCCTCGTCCTTGACGAGCGGACCGCGGCTGACGTTGATGAGGATCGCCGTCGGCTTCATCAGTGCAAGCGTCTCCTTGCAGATCATGCCGTTTGTCTCAGCATTGGCGTGCAGATGGAGGGAGATGATATCGGAAATGCGGAACAGCTCCTCCTTTTCCACCTTGCGCACGCCGATCTCAGCCAACTGCTCGGCGCTGATATAGGGATCGTATGCCACGACCTCGGCAAAACCGAAGCCGCTGACCTTGCGGATCAGTGCGCGCGCGATGCGGCCTGCGCCGATGACACCGAGCGTTTTGCCCTTCAGCCGGAAGCTGTCTGCCTGAATGTTCCATTTCCCCTCGCGGACCTCGCGGTCGCGCAGTGGGATATGACGCAGACAGGAAAGCATCAGCGCCAACGCATGGTCGGAAACATCCTCCATGCAGTAATCGGGAACATTGGTGACCTGAATGCCTGCGGCGGTCGCCGCATCCAGATCGACATTCTCAAAACCGACACCGTAGCGGCTGATGACCTTGCATTTTCTCAACCCTGCAACCGCCTCGGCGGTCATAGGTGCAAGGTCAAGCAGTACGGCGTCCGCATCCGCACACTGTGCGGCGATATCCGCAGCGCTTTCGCAGTGGCAGAGCTTCAGCTCTGCACCGGCCTTTTCCAGAATGGCGCGCTCGATCTCATAGCTCGCATGGCGCTCATCGCTGACACAAACAAGATATTTTGCCATTGCTTTCCCCCGCCTTTACTTGACAAGATAGCCGCCGTCAACGGGGATGACCGCACCGTTGAGATAGTCGGAGGCGTGGGAGGAAAGGAAGATGGCCGTGCCCTTCATGTCGTCCGGCGTGCCCCAGCGGTGTGCGGGGATACGGTCAGTTTATTGGTTGGTGGATGGCTTTGTGCTGTTGTCTGATGTATTTTGCAAATTCAGAATACATCAGACAACTCCGTTCGTCAATAGTTGATATTTAATTCACAATGTTTTCTGTATTTCGTCTGATTTCTTTGCACCTTTTTTAGTTATTTTGCAAAAACGCACAGAAATTTCGTTAGGCATACGAAATCTCTGTGCGTTAGTTGTGTGATGACTCAAGGTGTGGTGCGCTTTCAGCGCTTCGCCGCGCAGTTATCCCGAGAATGGAGCATGGAATTGCGGCTGGTGTTCAGGTGCGCGATCATGCTGTACTTTGCCCCCTCCGGGTCATGGCGGCGGATGGCGTCGACGATACGCTGGTGTTCCATGCCGCTCTGGGAGCGGTGCTCATCGTTCGTCACCGTGATCACAACGCCGATCGCCGAGGCGATGATCGGGATGAGATTGGGCAGCACATGGTTTCCGCTGCATTCGGCAAGATACTGGTGGAACTTTGCGTCGGCGGCGGAATAATCCTCCTCCGCTTCGATCAGGCGCGTCGCCTCATCGCAGTATGCCTGCATCTGGTCGATCTGCTCGGGCGTTGCGCCGCGCGCAACGATCGCGCAGGTCTCCGGCTCAAGCATCAATCGAATATCCTGCAGGTCGAGCGCGAGATTCTCCGCGCCCTCTTCCATCATAAACGTCAGTCCGAGCGGGTCTTCCGGCACGCCGTTCTTCTCCGAGACAAACGTGCCCGCGCCCTGCCGCGCCGTTAAAATATTGCGGGCAACAAGGCGCTTAATCGCCTCGCGCAGCGTGCTGCGGCCCACGCCCAGCTCGCGCGCCAGATCATACTCGTTCGGCAGCTTGTCACCGGCCTTCATATCGCGGTCCAAAATGACCTGAATGATCTGATCGACTGCAAGATCGACGCGCGATTTTCCCCCAACCGCTTTTTTCATACTCTGCCTTCTTTCCTGTATCGATTGTTTGTTTGGTCTAGAGTATAATATGTCTGACGTATTTTGGCAAGTTCTTTTTTATATTCTTCTTACTGCCGAGCGGATCCGGGGCTTTCACTTGTTAGAACGTACACTCATCGGGCGCACCAACAAAGCAGGCGACCCTGCAGAGCTGTAGTCCGCATAGTATTGTCGACCCACGACTACGCAATACTACACCTAACCCTACCTGTGTAGTATTGCGTAGCCGTAATGTAAACCAGTTTCTCTCTGCCCCTTCCTTATGTTCGCAAACGCCTACACTATGCGCAATTGTCCGAAACATCGGCGCACCGGCCACACGCTTCCACGATCTGCGTCATACTTTCGCCGTTGCCTCTATCAAGAGCGGCGACGACATTAAGACCGTGCAGGAAAATCTCGGTCACGCCACCGCAGCGTTTACATTAGATGTTTACGGACACGTTACGAAGCAGATGAAGCAGGACAGTGCAGAGCGTATGGAGCAGTTTATCAAGAGCGTTTCGGATGCTTGAGGGACAATAAGGCTAAAAATACGGCTAAACAGGGTTTCAGGGCAATAAAAAACCTTGAAGCCATTGAAGCTTCAAGGTTTTTTCTGGTGCGCGGTACAGGACTCGAATTCAAGAAAAGTTCTCTTTTGTAACAAATTCCATTAAATTTTGTGATAAATAGTTCCGAAACTATAAAACATGGTATCAGTCAGTCCAGTTGTTTTATAAGAGCTAACGCTATAAAGGGTACAAATAAGGGTAAAATCAAGGCTCAAGAAAGGACTGTCACACAATGGAAATTACATACAACAAGTACGGAGACTACTACCTGCCCAACCTGGTGGTATCCACGGAAGGCCCGACTTATGGGCGCTTTGGCCGTATACGGCTCAAGTATCTGAAGGAGTACCGCAGAGTGGCCTATATCAATTTGAAAACCTCCGGCCAACTGATACACCATCTCAACGAAGTTGACCGTGAGGCAAATGAGATGCTGCGACTGCTAATTGAGCAAATGGCGCAGGCGCAAGGCATCACGGAGCAGATAAAGTCCGAGGATCAAATGGCGTGGGTCGGAGCAATGAATAACATCCGTAATGCAGTGGAGGAGATTGTTGCTGGAAAAACCATTTATCGCTAAACGGCCGCTTATAATAGGTCATTGTCCTATTTCTGCGCTCAGTAGTTCTATGTAGCAAGTAAAGGAATCTGAAGTCGCTCCCCTCTCATCATACTGAACCAAATCAGCTACAGCGCGGCAAAATACACCTCCGTAGTTTTATTAACGGTCAGCGGGGGAGACTCTCATTGTGTGATGTGCGTCTCTCCACCCATGGGGATTGTTCACCCCTCTCCATCAGGGCTCATAAATTCCGTCGATGATTTCGAAGCCCTTTTCTTTCAGGCTCTTTTCGACCCAGTCGCGTTTGGCGGTGCCGTTGCGGGCCGCGATAGCCTTGGCTTCATCGGCCGCCTGAAAGGCGAGCGCATCCTTGAGAATGGTGGATGCATCCTTTTGCGGGATCACGATGACGCCGTCCGGATCCGCCAGAATGATATCTCCCGGCATGACGCTGACGCCGCCGCAGGCAATGGGCACATTGATTTCTCCAGGGCCCTCTTTATACGGGCCGCCGGGAGTCGTACCGGTGCAGTATACGGGGAAATCCCATTTGCCGATCTCATCGATATCGCGGATCGGGCCGTCCAGCACGATGCCGGCAATCTTTTTCGTATAGCGCAGATAGGACATCATTACCTCGCCGATGAGAGAACGGGTGGAGTCCTCTTCATTGGAGACAACAATGACATCGCCCTCACCGGCAAGATTCAGCGCCGCGTGCAGGGCAAGATTATCGCCGCCGCGCGCCTTTACGGTATAGGCAACACCGGACATCATCTGCTTTTTGGGAGAACTGACCAGGTGGATGCGCGGATTCATGGCGCAGTTGCGCCCCATAACGTCGGCAACATTTGAGGCGGGGATCGTTTCAAAGGCTTTGACCAATTCGGGATCCGGCATACGCCGCTTTAAGTAAATGCGTTTTCCAACAGACATCGTTACAACACCTCTCTATCTTTTGTTACAGCAGTGCGAGAGCTTCTTTGATGGCTGTAAGGGCCAGCTCGATGTTTTTCATGGAGTTTGCGTAGGAGATGCGGATGCTGCCGGGCATATGGAATGCCTCGCCGGGGACGACGGCGGCGTGTGCCTGCTCAAGCAGGAAGTTGGCAAGATCGACGGCGGTGTTGATCTTTTTGCCGCCGTGACTTTTGCCTAAATAAGCGGAGACATCGACCCAGAAATAGAATGCGCCGGACGGCATGGAAAAGCGAACCCCAGGGATTTCCTGCAGAAGCTGCGCTACGCGGCTACGGCGTCTGGCGTACTCGCCGCACATGACGGCAACGGTATCCTGCGGGCCGGAGAGCGCCTCAAGCGCGGCCTTCTGCGCGATGGAATTGGCAGCGGAGGTTACATGGCCCTGTACGGCTTTGATCGCAGTGGTCACTTCAAGCGGAGCGGCGGAATAGCCGATGCGCCAGCCGGGCATGGCATAAGCCTTGGAAAAACCGTTGATCGTAATGCAGTGCCGGTAGATCTCTGGCGAAAGAGAGGCGGTGGAGATATGCTCTGCGCCGTCATAGACCATCTTTTCATAGATCTCATCGGAGATGATGATAAAGCCGTGTTCCACGGCCAGTTCACCGAGCGCACGAAGCGTCTGCTCGCTGTATACAGCGCCGGTGGGATTGTTGGGGGTGTTGATCAGGATCGCTTTTGTTCTGGATGAGATCGCGGAACGGATGCCGGTTAGGTTCAGATCAAAGTTTTCTTCAGGGGCGCACGGAACATATACGGGCGTTGCGCCGACCAGCTTGACGATCTCACTGTAACTGACCCAGCAGGGGGTCGGGATGATGACTTCATCCCCTTCGCCGCAGAGGACAAACACGGCGTTGAATACAGCCTGTTTGGCTCCTGCGCTGACGCAGATCTCGTTGGGCTGATATGTCAGGCCGTTGTCAGTTTTGAACTTTTTGCAGATCGCCTCGCGCAGCTCCAGAATGCCGGGAACCGGCTGGTATTTGGTGAAGTGTGCGTCGATCGCGCTTTTTGCTGCCTGTGAGATATTTTCCGGCGTCGGATAGTCCGGCTCGCCAATATTGAGAGAAATGATGTTGGTGCCCTGCCGTCTGAGTTCCGCAATGCGTGCGGAGATCTCAATGGTGGCGGCGGGAGAGATATTTGTTGCCTTTTCCGAGAGCATAGAGGTTCCTCGCCTTTCACACGATAGTCTGTTTACATTTTATGGGCGCCAGAACTGGGATAAATGAGAGTCCTCATTCAAAATAGACTCGAACAGTTCGATGGCTCTCTGATTTTCTTTTCGGGGAAGCAGGTTCTTGATTTTATAGCAGGTTCGATACGGAGGGGGATTTTGGAGCTCGAACACATGAAGATGCGGCGTATTTCGCAGCGTGTCGGCGATGGTGTCCGGCACGATCGTCCAGTATCCATCCTCCAGCAATTCCGGCATCATGGAGACCGTGTCAAAGCGGACGTACTGTTTTGAACCGGGGAAATGACGCTCGTGCCACTGGTAAAAGACACTGCCCCAGGGCTGAAATATCTCCTTTGTCGGATCAAGCGCCTCGGTTGCCACTGGCGATGTGAGATTCGGCTTACCATGGCAGCAGTAGATCAGCTTGAAATACTGCTGAATAAAAGGTTCCACGATGATGTTCGGGTGCTGAAGCTTGACGGTGACAAAACCGATATCGCACGTATATCGTTCCACAAAGTGATAGATCTGAGCAGAGAGATTGGTGGTGATGGACAGATTGATCATCGGTTCCTGCTGGAGAAGCCGCCGGTAGACCGGAGCCAGCACAGAGGCGTTCAGACTGTCGATGCAGGCGATGGAGAGCCTTGTCCTGCCGTGATCGCTGTTCATATCCACTGATTGCTGGCACAGTTCGATGATCTGTTCCGCCATTGGGAGAAAAGACAGGCCTGCCGGTGTCAATTCTATACCGCGCGTTCCCTTTTTGCGCACGATCAAGGATACGCCCAGTTCCGTTTCAAGCTGCTGTAAGCGTTTGCTGACGCTGGACTGAGAGACATAAAGCTGCTCTGCTGCCCTGGATACACTGTTGGTGCTGACAATTGTGAGAAAAGTTACTAATGTCTCTCTGTCCATAAGATCCCTCTTTATTATTGTTCTTTGGGAGCAGGGACGTCATTTTTTCCCTTGCTCTTATAATCAATGAAGGACGCCACGAGCAGAACGGCCACGCCGACAATATCGGTGATATGCTCCGGAATGATCAACAGCAGAGCGGCTACACCGTAAGCGATGCGGATCGGCAGCGCAGTTTTGTGGAAGCTGTATCCAGCGCCTGCGATGGCAATATACAGCACGCCAAACGTCGTTGTGAGCAACGTGATCACGATCTCCGCGATACCTGCATTTTCCAGAAGAATGGCAGGATTGTAAACGAACATGAACGGGATGATAAAACTCGGCGCAGCGATTTTCAGGCCCTGCACGGCCACATCGAATGGCTTGCAATTTGCAATGCCGGCCGCGGTAAAGGAGGCGATGGCCACCGGCGGCGTAATATTGGAGTAGCAGGAGAAAATGAAAACGAACATGTGGGCTGCCATAGGCGTCACATTCATACGGATCAGCGCCGGAGCTACAATGGTTGCAACCAGAATGTAGCAGGCAGCGGCGGGAAGACCCATACTCAGAATTATACAGCAAAAAGCAGTAAGGAACAGAGCAAATAAAAGATTGTTGCCGGAGATCTGCGTAATGTTGTAGGTGATGACCTGACCAAGACCGGTCAGATTGCACACGCCGACGATGATACCAGCGACAATGCAGGCGATCATTGCCGTCAACGATGCCTTTGCACCGCTGATCAGAGCACCGATGATCTTTTTGAAGGTGATCCGATCCTTCTGCACGAGACCGGCAAGAAGCGTAACGAAAATGCCGATGAACGCGGCGAAGATTGCGGTGTAGCCGATCAGCATGGAGATGATGATCGCAATGAGCGGGGTGAGGAGGAGAATGCGGCGCTTGAGGTCGTGGATGGGCGGGATCTCATCCTTGCTGAGACCATGGTTGCCAAGGCGCAGCGCGGTGAAGTGCACCCACATATAGACGGAGAAGAAGTAGAAGATCGCAGGGAAAATGGCAGCGCGCATGATGCTGCTGAACGGCACGCCCAGATACTGCATCATCAGGAACGCGGCCGAACCCATGATCGGCGGCATGATCATGCCGCCGGTGGAGGCAACGGACTCGACTGCGCCGGCAAATTCCGAAGAGAAGCCGACCTTTTTCATCATTGGGATGGTGAACACGCCCGTCGTTGCCACGTTGGCGGCAGAACTGCCGCTGATGGTGCCCATCAGGCCGCTGGAGATGACGGCAACCTTTGCAGGGCCGCCGGCGCGTGCACCGGCGATGCGGTTGGAGGCATCATTGAAGAATTCTGCAACGCCGCTCGAAGAGAGAAACGCGCCGAACACGATGAACAGGAACACATAGCTGCACGCGACCTGGGCCGTCATACCGTACAGGCCTTCATCGACCATGTACATGCGCATCAGAAAGCGCTTGAGCGTGTATCCGCCGTGGCCGAGAAGCCCGGGAATGTAGCGTCCAAAGAGCGCGTACAGCGAAAAGAGAATGGGCAGGATCGCCATGGCGTTGCCCACTGCGCGGCGCGCAGCGATGATGACCAGTGCAACGGCGAGAAAACTCATCACCGTATCCATTGTGGTCATCTGGAGATTGCTCATGGAAAAGCGATCCGTCACAAGAAAGGTGTAGAGGCCAACTCCAAAGCCCATGACGGACAGAACCACATCATAAGCCAAAAGGCGGCGGCCCTTGATTTTGGTCGGATACAGCAGGAAGATCAGACACAGGGTAAAACCAAGGAAGATGCCGCCCTTTTTCATGCCGGTAAGGGGATAAATGCTGTTGGTGATAATGCCGACCAGCGAAAAAATCACACAGATGACAGAAATTACCTTTTTGAGGGTCGCTGAACCGCTGTCATCGTATTCACGCCCCTCAGGATCTTTGATCTTGATGTTATTTTCGTTACTCATATTTCCTCCATAGAGATATCAGAAGGGCGGGGAGATCGCGTGCGGTCTGCCCGCCCTTCCGGGCCATTCTAAATTAGAAGGCCTCTTTAGATCACTGGGCTAAGCCGAGTTCCTGAAGAGCACGCAGGGAACCGTCGTGCAGGGGCACGCCGGTGGACAGCGCAGCCTCGTAGGGGTTCTGCGTCGCATAGCAATCCAGACCGGCATAAGCCTCGCGCAGCCAATCGAGGTTGGAGAAAGTTGTCTTGGTCAGAAGATAGGCGTCATTCTCGGGGAAATCAGCGGTAGCGCAGAGGAAACCGTTGTGCGCAAGCGTCAGGATGTCCTCGTCATAACCGGTGTAGGTGCCGCCGGGGATGGTGGCCTTGACGATCCAGCTGTTGGCAGCGGTGATCTTGTCGATCTCATCCTGCGTGAAGCTGACGAGCTCAAGGTTGGAACCGGCAGCAGACACGGCATCCATAACATTGGAGTCGGGATACTGACCAAAGACGATGGTCATGTCCATCAGGCCGTTCTTCATGGCCTCAAGCGCCTCGCTCATGGAAACATACTGCGGGTCAAAGTCATCGAACGACATGCCGATGGCGTCGAAGATCAGCGTATTCGTGGTCATGTTGCCGCTGCCGGACAGACCGACGCACACACGCTTGCCGCGGGCGTCAGCAAGGCAGTGAATATCCGCATTCTTGCGGGCGATGATGTGGTAGTAAGCCGTGGTCAGAGGCGCGATAATGCGCATTTCCTCATGCGGATCGCCTGCAAAGGCATTTTCACCGCTGTAAGCGTCCTTAATGAGGTTACTCTGCACGATGCCGAGGTTGGTCTCGCCACTGATGAGAAGATTCAGGTTTTCCGCAGAACCGGAGCTGGAGTTGGCGGAGGCGACTGCACCGGGAATTTTCTCGGTCCAGAGCTGCGTAATGGCGATACCAACCGTGTAATAAAGGGAACCGCCCTGTGCCGTGCTGACATAGACTTTCTGAGACAGGGTATCAGAGGCTTCTTGATTCTGAGAATCGTCGGAGTTGTCGGAGGGGTCTGCGGACTGGTCACCGCAGGCGGTGAGGGACAGGACCATCGCAAGAGCGAGGATCAGCGCAAGAAGTTTCTTTTTCATGATTTCTCTCCTCTAAAAGTATTATATGGTTCCAACAAAGGCGACACGCTCGCCGCCGTTGACGTTGGGCTGATAGGGAAGACTGACTGTATACATATCATGCTCGGCGCGGACCTCTTCAACAACATCGCCGTACACGTTGTATACTTTGCTGAGGATCTCCCCTTTTTTCACAAACTGATGTGGTTTGACCTGAGCAATGGCCAGACCGTCGTGCTTGCAGCGAATTACTTCACGGGAAGAAAGAATGATCTGGTTTTCCGGGACCTTGGGCTCACCGGGAAGAACATTATAATACTGCATGACATTTCTGGCACCCTGTGCGGCAAAGTCGATATATTCCGTCTCCGCCCATTCAGAATGACCCGTCTCGGCCATAAAACTTGGAATACTGGCCTGCGCACAGAGGACATCCATCTGCTTGTCCACAGGAGACGGCTCGTTGAGTTTTTGGGTCATATCCAGTGTGCAGATCATCGGAGAACCAAATACTTTTGCAATATTTAGAATTTCTTGACTGATTTTTTCATCAGGATATTTTTTAATGACAGTGTAGGGCTTGGAGTCCTGACCAAAACCCCAGCAGTGAAAGTCCACCACGGCGGTAGCAAGGCGCTTAATCTCACAGAAGAGCACATAGGCCAGTTTCTCGGTCATAGTGCCATCCATGCGGCCGGGGAAGACTTCGCCCATATTGCTACTTTCGCCCATACCAGCATTTCCTTCAAGAAACGACAGGCGTTTCTTTTCACGGTAGGCCAAAGGATTGCAGATCGGGGTAATGATCACGGCACCGCGGACATCCTTTGGGTCGATCTCGCGGGCTAGCTTCTGTGCAGCCAAAGTACCATTGAGTTCATTGCCGTGTACGCAGGCGTTGACCCAAACAGTGTTGCCATCTTCTGCACCATTGATTATGATGAACGGAAGATAGACCTCGGTTCCGGTAGAAAATTCACCCGCCAGCAGTTTGCCACGGACTTTTTCACCACACTGGGCTGTCGTCTCTCCAATTGTGATAGGTATCTTCATTGATCTCCTCCTGTTCTGAAAACTCTTGTCATAGCGAATCTGTCATTATTCCGTTGGTTATTCTAACTACAATTTTTATGTTTCACATTATAGCCTTGCTACAATGCGATGTAAAATCCGATTTTGGCCTTAAAATATTCCTAATAGGAATATTTTAACTTGTATCTATTGGAGCCTAAGTGGATATCCTACCTACCCAAATACCCCGCTGACATTACCATTCATTACGGCCTTCGTATTTTGAATACTGCAGAATAACATCTCTCGGCAGCTTACTTAGCAGCTTTTCCGCTCGTTTGTAGCGCTCTTCCAGCACGGTAAGCTTTGCGCGCTGCTCAGCGCTCTTGCGGCGCTCGACGGTCAGCTCGTCCTTTAGAGCTTCGTTTTCCTCGGCGCTGCATCGCTGCATGGAAAGCGACTGCGACACAGCTGCCTGCATCCGCTGAATTTCCGCTTGAAACGACTCTACCTCCGGCAAGAGCTGTTTGAGCAGCGCTGCCGCCTCCTCGCGCTTCTTACCCGCGTTGAACACATTGACGTCGCTCAGGGCCGCCTCCAGCTTCTCCAGCTTGGTGTCCATCGCCGTGACCTTCTTATACCACTGCGGCGTCAGGTGCTTGCGCCTGGTCTCCACCGCGGGCGTGCCTCGCTCGAGTTCTGGCCAGCGCTCCGCCATGCAAGCGTAGAAATCGTCCTGCCATTGGATCATCGCCTTCTTGTTACCGAGGATTTCTTTTGCGGACAACCGTTTGTCCTTCGTCAGTGGGACAAAACACAGGTGCATATGCGGCGTTTTCTCGTCCATGTGAACCACGGCGGAGAAAATGTTTTCCTCCCCTACGCGCTCTTTCAAGAAGTCAAATGCACGGTTGAAATACTCCGGCATTTCAGCTTCGTGCGCCTTTGCAAATTCCGGACTGACCGTCACTAATGTATCCACAAATTTCACGCTGTCCCTGCGCACGCGGCAGCCCGCCATCTGGATGCGGTGTTTGATCTCCTGCTCGTAGCTCCAGCGCGGCGTCACCAGATGATAGTTCTGCGCAATGCGGCTCTTGTCGATATCGGGATTGCTGGCATACTCCTCCTTTGTCCTCTCGTGGTGGGCGTCAATGGATCTGGCGGCGCCGCCCTTTTGTTTTGCAAATCGTAAAATGGTATAAGCCATTACTGTTCCTCCTTTGTCGTGTTTGGGGACGAGGGAACGGAGAATCCCCATCACGACTTTCTGAAAAAGTGCGCCCGACAGATGACGATACCGTCATCTGCCGTTCTTCTTTTTCGGCCCGGTTCAAAATTACGGACCGGCCGCCGCCAGTCCGTGATTTCTCCCATCCCCCGTCGTGATGGGTATAACACACTAGACTTTGTACCAAAGTCCGTGTGCCAGCCGTTCCCTCTGGACTCCCTCAAGCGGTCATTTCCTGCCGCCTCCCGGCGCGGGAAATGACCTTGCCGGTGTACGGTATGTCCGATAATGTACGGTATTTTGAGGGGATACCCCCACTCCCATTTTTACCGTACATACCGTACATTACCGTACACCGTCCCACCGCAGCGAAAGACTCTTGCCCTCTTTCGTGCGGTGTGAAACGTAGCGGACGCCATACTCGCACAGCAAATTTTCCTGCTGAACATTCAGCGTCCGCACGATCCAGTTGGGCGTGAAGCTTTGGCCGCTGTCCATATTGGAAAGACATTGCGCAAGCTCCGTCGCCGTGCCGTTCCACGATGGATTTTCTCCATTCACCAGTCGAGAAACAAGTTCGACCAGTGGGTCCGGCGGTTCCTTGAGCCGTCCTGTCTCCACCTCGACCAGCGCCCAACAAAGATGTGCAGTGTCAAAAGAAATGTGCAATCGGATCTGTTGCTGGTCGCGTCCTACCGCCTCTAAAACGGCGTCCGAATTCGTGCGCCTGTCTTTGTACAAAATCAACGCGCCATCTGCCGCGCCCATCAAACCATTTGTGCCGGAGATGGTGTTGAACATGTCCTCTGCGCCCTCCTTGCGCGTATGGTGAACGACCAGCACGGTGACGCCGAAGGTATCGGAAAACTCCTTCAGCCTTGCCAGCGTGTCATAATCGGCGGCATAGCTGCCGTTGTCCGGCGTCCGGCCTCGCACCCGCTGCAGGGTGTCAATGATGATGAGCACCGTGTCCGCGTGCTCACTCCAAAAGTCGGTCAGGCGCTCAAGCAATCCTTCGTCCAGCGTTTCAGAGAACACAGAGAGGATCAGGCGCTCGCTGTCCCGTTCTGTCATCTGCGCCAGACGCTTTTGCAGTCGCTCGTAGGTATCCTCCAGAGCAAGGTACAAGACTGTACCTTGCCGGGAAGAAAAGCCGAGAAACGGCTCTCCCATGCTCACCTGATAGGCCATCTGCAAGACGAGAAAGGACTTGCCGATCTTCGGCGCACCGGCGAGGAGATAAGTCCCCGCCGGCAGCAGTCCGTCGATGACTGCCGGGCGGACGCGAAAGCGTGTTTCCATCAGCTCCGGCATGGTCATGATCTGGATCTTTCCAAAATGCTTGTGCGTTTCTTCAATGTCTGTTATACTGTCTGTGCGTGCAAGCGCAGACGGCTGCTCCCCATCTGGTGCAACAGATGGAATCGGGGCAGTCGTTTCTTTTTCAGTTGCCATTCCCACCGCCTGTGTTCTGCTCGATCCATTCGATGAGCTTGTCCTTCGGCACAAGCAGGCGCTTGCCGATGCGCAGCGTGGGAAACGTCCCCGTGTTGAGAAGCTGATACGCTCCCGCGCGAGAGATGCCCAACGCCGCCGCGAGCTGATTGGCATTCAGTACCGCAGGGAGATTTTCGTAGTTGTTGTTCATGTTAGACCTCCTTTGAAAATTACTCTTGACACAATAGACTTCTTGATATATATTGTGATTGTTAAGTCGTCTATTGCTTGCAGTATATCTGTTGATACCGCATTTGTCAATAGATTCTTCTCTCACATTCTTTATCAGTCTATTTTGGAGGGTTCTATGATACCTGGAAAAAGCCATCCGCGCCCATACCAAAGGCTTTGGGTAGGTGCATATACAGATAAAAAATCAGAATATTTTGAGCTGCGTACAGCGGATAAAACAGGAAAATTCTCCTATTCTCCGCTGTGGCACAAATACGCGCCGCTCGGCTCTGCGATAGCGGACTTTCTCTATGACGATCTGAAACATTTTGACAGCGATCTGAGCGCGGTCAAGGCGCATGTAAACGCCATCAACGCAGGGCAGGAGCGCGAGAGGTCTTTGCGGGAGTTATTTGACCTTGCTCGGCTTTGGCTCAGCGATAACCTGCTTTATGCACCGTTGGCTGCTGCCGCGGAGCGGTTGGAGTTAAGCGCTGAGTCCGGTGATCCTCTCAACACGGACGAGCTTGAGCGCATGATGGAGGAATACCGCACATGGCAGCCGAAGCTAAAGGCTATCGCTCACTCTGTGCTGGAGACTGAGGATAACGGAGACTTGCGGGAAGGGTATCTCGGAAAGCAGGCGCAAGACAAAGCCAACTTTCCTATTCTCGCGTATGGCAAACTGCATCTTGAGGCTGTTTATTCCGGCGGCAATGTGCCATACCCCTATGACGATCCTTTGAATTTTGGACAATTCTCCGAGCCAACACCAATCACAGCAGAAGTTTTGAACACGGAGAGTGTGAGTGACCTGATCTGTTTCCTGCTCTGCCGATATCTGGAAATAAATCTTCGCTTCCGCACCTGCAAATTCTGCGGCAGGCTGTTCGGTGTCACAGGGAACTATAAGTCGGAATACTGCTCCCGTGTGATCTCTGGCTCGGAAAAGACCTGCAAGGAGATGGGCTCTGTCCGGTTATATGAGAAGAAAATTTTCAGCGAGCCGGCAATCAAGGAGTACAAGCGCTCCTACAAAGCGCACAATGCCCGTATCCGCTATGGGCTGATGACGCGCGAGGAGTTTGACAAATGGTCCGCAGAGGCGCGGGAAAAGCGCGACGCCTGCGTAGCGGGCAAGCTGCCGCTCGAAGACTTTGTCGCATGGCTCGACAGCGACAAACAGCGATAAAACAACGGACTGACTGGCCGTTTTATGATTTCAGAAGAAAAGGAGGAAACATTGGCAACACGAAAAACAAAAGGAGCCAAGGGCGGCGGCACGATCCGTCAGCGCCCTGACGGGCTTTGGGAAGCACGCTATACCCTCGGTATTAACCCCGGAACGGGAAAGCAGATTCAAAAATCCGTCTACGGCAAAACGCAGAAGGAGGTAAGGCAGAAGCTCACGGCGATCACTGCGGAGATCGACAATGGAACATACCAGGAGCCTTGCAAAATGACTGTGAATGATTGGCTTGATATTTGGCTGAAAGACTATCAGATCGGCGTCAAGGATTCCACAGCGTATCTCTACGAACGGCAGGCTAAGCTGTATCTGCGGCCTGCACTCGGCAATATTCCGCTTGAAACACTAAAGGCTCATGCGGTCCAGCGCCTCTATAACTCGCTCTCACAGGAACATGATGGGCAGCCTGCGCTGAGTGCCAAAACCATCAAGAACATTCATGGCGTACTGCATAAGGCGCTCCAACAGGCGGTCCTTCTGAACTACATCCGCTATAATCCCACGACCGCGTGTGTTCTGCCCAAAATTATCAAAAAGGAGATCCATCCGCTGACCGATCAACAGGCCGCTCAGCTTTTGAATCTCCTAAAAGGCAGCAGATATGAAATTCCCCTCACCGTTGACCTCTTCACCGGCTTGCGCGAAGGCGAGCTGCTCGGATTGATGTGGGATTGCGTGGATTTTGAAAAGGGTACGCTTCTCATTAACAAACAACTCCGCAGAAGCCAGCGGAAGGGCGGAACATATTATTTCTCCCCGCCAAAAAACAACAAGAGCCGTACCATCACGCCCGCGCCGTATGTGATGAAGCTGCTGCAAGCGCAGAAGGTGCAGCAGGCCAGGCAGCGGTTAATGGCAGGTCCGGCGTGGGAGGATAGCGGTTTGGTGTTCACCAATGAGTTTGGACGCTATGTTTCCTACCGTGCAATCTTCGACAGCTTCAAGCGTATCGTGAAGCGCATTGGCCTTCCCGACGCGAGGATACACGATCTTCGTCATACCTACGCCGTCAACTGCATCCGCGCCGGTGATGACATCAAAACCGTGCAGAGCAATCTCGGTCATGCGACTGCCGCCTTTACTCTTGATGTCTACGGTCATTTCACAGACGATATGCGCTCGGTCAGCGCGCAGCGCATGGAAGGCTTCATTACAAATGTTCTCAATTTATAAAGGGTAGGATAAAGGGTAAAACCCGTTTCAGGGCAATAAAAAAACCTTGAAGCCATTGAAGCTTCAAGGTTTTTCTCTGGTGCGCGGTACAGGACTCGAACCTGTGACCCCATGCACGTCAAGCATGTGCTCTACCAGCTGAGCTAACCGCGCGAATCGAACAGTGATATACTACTATATCCGCATTCTTTTGTCAACACTTTTTTCAAAAAGTGCGGATTTTTTCTTCCCCTCGTGAAGAGACTGTTTATAGCATACGCTAAGAGCTCGCTGATGTAAAGAGGGGAAAATAGCAGAAATTCGCCGCCGTTTTTCATCTATTTTTCTGCGGGCACATTTCTTGTCAAGCCGCCGTACGTTCTATATAATAGGCATATATTATGTGTAAATTGAAAACGGGGTGCTTTTTACGATGGGACAAATCGGTTTTGATAACGACAAATACCTTGCCATGCAGTCCGCGCACATCCGCGAGCGCATCAGCAAGTTCGGCGGCAAGCTGTACCTGGAGTTCGGCGGCAAGCTCTTCGACGACTTTCACGCTTCGCGCGTGCTGCCCGGCTTCCAGCCCGACAGCAAGATCCGCATGCTTCAGCAGCTGCGCGACGACGCGGAGATCGTCATCGCGGTCAACGCGAACGACATTGAAAAGAACAAGGTGCGCGGCGACCTCGGCATCACCTATGATGACGACTGCCTGCGCCTGATCGACGCGTTCCGCTCGCTGGGGCTTTATGTCGGCGGCGTATGCATCACGCAGTACGCGGGGCAGAACGCGGCGGATGCCTTCATCAAGCGTCTCAACACGCTTGGCGTTCGCAACTACCGCCACTACCCCATCGCGGGCTATCCCTCCGACGTCGCCCACATCGTGAGCGACGAGGGCTTTGGCCACAACGAGTATATCGAGACGACGCATTCGCTCATCGTCGTCACCGCGCCGGGCCCCGGCAGCGGCAAGATGGCGACGTGCCTCTCCCAGCTCTACCACGAGCACAAACACGGCGTGAGCGCGGGCTACGCCAAGTTTGAGACCTTCCCCATCTGGAACCTGCCGCTCAAGCACCCCGTGAACCTCGCCTACGAGGCCGCGACCGCGGACCTTGACGACGTGAACATGATCGACCCGTTCCACCTCGAGGCCTACGGCGAGACGACCGTGAACTATAACCGCGACGTGGAGATCTTCCCCGTCCTGCGCGCGATCTTCGAGCGCATCTCCGGCAAGTGCCCCTACCAGTCCCCCACCGACATGGGCGTCAACATGGCGGGCAACTGCATCATCGACGATGAGGTCTGTCGTCAGGCCTCGCGCATGGAAATTCTGCGCCGCTACTACACCGCGCAGGTCGACGTCGCGCGCGGCATTGCTGACGCCTGCCAGCTCAGAAAGCTCGAGCTCGTCATGCAGCAGGCAGATGTGACGCCCGACCTCTGCCCCGCTGTGGCCGCGGCCAAGCAGAAGGCCGAGGAGACCGGCGCGCCCGCGGGCGCGATGGTGCTGCCCGACGGCCGCGTTGTCACGGGCAAGACCTCTTCCCTTCTCGGCGCTTCGGCGGCGCTGCTGCTCAACGCGCTCAAGGCCATGGCGGGCATCCGCAGCGACATGAACCTCATCTCGAATCAGGTCATTGAGCCGATCTCAGCGCTCAAGATCCAGTCGCTCGGCCACCACAACCCGCGCCTGCACTCTGACGAGGTGCTCATCGCGCTGGCGATCTCGGCGCTGACGAACCCCCTCGCCGACATGGCAAGAGCCCAGCTCGGCACGCTCCGCGGCTGCGATGCGCACTTCTCCGTCATCATCTCGGAGGAGGACATCAAGCTCTACAAGCGCCTCGGCATTCACGTCAGCTGCGAGCCGAAGTATGAATCCAAGCGTCTTTATCACAAATAATTCGGAGAAAGCAACATCATGTCTAACGAAAAGAATCTTCCCTATGCCGTCGTCTGCGGCGGCGTGAATATCGACATCGGCGCGCACTCTTTCGCGCCGCTGCGCGCGAAGGACTCGAACCCCGGCAAGGTCGAGCTGAGCCTCGGCGGCGTGGGACGCAACATCGCGCACAACATGCGCCTGCTCGGCGTACCGACGTATCTTCTGACCGCCGTGGGCGGCGATTCGCGCGCAAGCCAGGTCGAAGAGAGCTGTAAAGAACTCGGCATCGACCTTTCGCACGCGCTGCGCGTGCCCGACGGCCGCACCTCGACCTACGTGTTCGTGGGCGACAGCGACGGCGACATGGCCGTGGCCGTGGCCGACATGGAGATCTGCGAAAAGTTGACGCCGGACTACTTCGCCTCGCAGAAGGAGCTGCTCGACGGCGCCGCCGCGGTGGTCGTGGACGCGAACCTGCCGCGCGAGTCCATCGCGTACCTTGTCGAGCACTGCGCCGCGCCGCTCTTCGTCGATCCGGTATCCACCGTCAAGGCGGAAAAGCTCCAGGGCTTACTCAGTCACGTCCACACGCTCAAGCCCAACCGCATTGAAGCAGAGCTCCTCTCCGGCGTGAAGATCTCGGACGACGCCACGCTCCATCAAGCCGCGCAGGCGCTTCTCGATCAGGGCGTGCAGCGCGTGTTCCTGTCGCTCGGCGGCGACGGTGTGTTTGCCGCGCAGCAGGGCGAGACACATTTGGAACCCATCTGCAAGGCCGAGATGCGCAACGCCACCGGCGCGGGCGACGCGATGACGGCATCCCTCGTCTGGTCGTTCCTCGCAGGCCGCAACCTTGCCGAAAGCTGCGCCGCCGGCACCGCCGCCGCGGCCATCGCGGTCGAGAGCGAAGAGACCATCAATCCGAACATGAGCGCCGAGGCCGTTCTGGCCCGCGCCGCGAAGTAAATTTCTACGACAAAAAAGGACCGTCCGATCGGACGGTCCTTTTTTTGCTTATTTTCTCAGGTCCAGCAGCATCGCGACGTGGCGATAGAGGCTTCTCTTGACCGCGGGGGTCATGCAGGTCTCCTTGATGGGCATGGCGAGCTTTCTGAGCTCGGCCTCGGCCTGCGCGATGACCTCGTCATCGGTGGCGTCGGAGTCGATCTTCGCCGCCGTCTCGGCCATCACGACCGGATGGGGCGCGACCGCGCCCGCGGCCAGACGCGCGAGGCGATTGCCGCCGCAGCGGAGCGCGAAGTCGATGATTGGGAAGTCGATCGCCGTGCGCATGGCGTACTTATAAAAGCCGCTGCGCTCGCCCTCTTCCACCGCGGGGACGAAAAAGCGCGTGACGAGGATGGGCAGGTGCTCGTGGCAGGCAAGGCCGTTGGCCACGCTGTGGCGCTCGATGAGGGACTTGAGGTCGGTGCGGTGCGTCTCGCCGTCTTCGATGTACTCGACCTCCGCCTCGTAGGCGATGAGCGCGGTGGCGACGTCGGAATAGTAGATCGCGCGGCAGACCGGCGAGTTCGGGATCTGGCGGCAAATGCTGCCGCCGGTCTTGAAGCAGTACGGAAGGCCGCTGCGCCACAGGTGCGGCTGGTTGAAGTAGATGCAGCGGCGGTCCTGCATGATGTTGCCGCCGACGGTGGCGATGTTTCTGATCTGCGGGGACGCCGTCAGCGACGACGGCCACGCGGTCGCCGATGGTCAGCGGCTCGGTCGTCAGCACCTTTTCATCCGCCGTCAGAAGCGGAGAGGGCGGGTTGCCCGAGCAGTTGAAGTAGGCCTGCGGGGCCTCCTCCGGCAGGGCGCAGCCAAGAAAACCGGGAACCTTTTCCGCCTCGCTCACATCGATGCTCAGCACCTTGGCGTGGGAATACGGGCAGCGCACGAGCGCGGCGTAGGCCATGTTGGGGAGCTCTAAGTCGTCGGTATACTTGCCGCGGCCCAGCGCCTTATCCATGGACGCAAGGCGCGGCGTGGCGTGGTTGACAATGTCGAAATGATGCTGCTCCATCACTGCTGCGCCCCCTTTCCGTTCGCGTACTGGTCAATGACCCTGGAGGCCGCGACGACGGCCTCCTCGATCTTCGTGTAGCCCGTGCAGCGGCAGAGGTTGCCGGACATGGCGGCGTAGATCTCCTCGCGCGTGGGATGGGAGTTGCGGTCGAGCAGCGCCTTGGCCGCCATGATCATTCCGGGCGTGCAGTAGCCTCACTGGATGGCGCCGGCGTCGATAAACGCCTGCTGCAGCGGGTGCGGCTCGTCGGCGGTGCCGATGCCCTCGATGGTCTCGACCGTACTGCCGTCCGCCTCGATGGCGAACACACAACACGAGTTGACCGCGCGTCCGTCCATGATGACCGTGCAGGCGCCGCATTTGCCAAGGTCACAGCCCTTCTTCGCGCCCGTCAGGTGCGCGCGCTCGCGCAGCACGTGCAGAAGCGTCTCCTGCGGCTCCACCGTGAACGCGCGGCTCTCGCCGTTGAGCGTCAGGTGAATCGTGTGGTTGTTTTCAAGCATGATGTTCTATCTCCTGTGCAGAATTTGCTGTATGCTCCGTATTGGCCTTATTCTCCCGTTTCAGCCGCTCTGTGCGCTGCGGCAGGTCTCTCACTCACCGGAGAGCGGGCGTCTCATATCCTCCTTTTCGCCCGCGGGCATATTCTTTCCCGCGCGGGCGCAACGGCCCTCGAGAGCCCTTTTTTTGGTATGGGCAACAGTATACTATCTATTTTGCACAAAATCAAGCGTTTAAATTACGTCGAATTCATTCAACTTTTGTACATTATGTCTCAAAGCGGTTATCAACGCTTTTTCCAACGCTCGAACGGGGCGTCCCCCCTCGTCTTTCTCCACATCCAAAAAAAGGCGCGGGACAGCCTTCGCTGCCCCGTGCCCTTTTCCCTTTTTACGCAAAAAACGGGCCGCTGAGGTATCAGCGGCCCGCCCTTCGCCTTTTCACTTTTCAATGAGATAGCTGCCGCTGTCCGTCGCCTCCGTCACGATGGGGACGAACTCGACGTCGTAGGCCTTCATCGCCTCGGTGACGCTCTCGAGCTGGTCTGCCGTGACCTTGACGTACACGCGGTCGAACTTTTCCGTGAGCTCGCTCATCACGATGCCGGAGTTTGCCTCGCTGCCCGCAAGCGCGATGTCCGCGTCCACGCTGACGGAGAGCTTGCCCTTGTAGCCCGCCTGCTCAAGCGCGGTGTGGATATCGTCGGCGAGCAGCGCAAGCGCCTCCTGCTGCGTCATGGTGCGCTCGTCCGTCTTGATGCGGCTCATGCGCCCCTCGCGCGGGTAGTGGAAATCGTCGAGCAGCAGCTCGTCAAAGCCCATCTTGCCGCATTCCGTGACGATATCGGTCACATATTGGCGCGCGGCCTGCTTTTCGGGCGCGAGCCAGTGGGTGCTGTTCGTATCGTACCAGACGAATCCCGTCAGCTGGCACACGGCGGCGTCCGTCATGTGCTCGTAGGCGTACAGGCTGTCGTGGAGCGTGCTGATGCGGCCGATCGTATAGTAGTCCGAGTCGACAAGGCCCTGAATGGCCGTGTCCAATGTGCTGTTCCCGGCCACCGCGCCGCAGTCGATCGCGTCCTGCACCTTAGAGCCGTAATGGATCTTGCCGCTCGCGTCCTTGAGCTCGACCGCCACGGCGTTCACGTCCTTATCAAGGCCATCGAGCGCTGCCTGCCAATCGCTGCCGAGCGCGTCCGCCCCCAGCTCGACTGCGTAGGTATCCTTGATGACGGGTTTTTGCACTGTGATCTCAAGGTCGTCCTGCTTCTTATCGTCGCCGCTGTCGCCGCCATTTGCGGTGTCGTCCTGTGGGGTCTTCTTTATCCAGGGGAACTCAAAGCGGACCGAGCCGTCCGCATCGTATACCATATAGCGCTGCGCAAACAAAAAGCCGCACGCCAGCAGCAAAATGACCACCAGCACCACGGCCAGCACGCCTCTGCCGCGTCTGCGCCCGCGATAACCGGTATAGCCCTTCGTTCCGCTCGATCTTCTTGCCATTGTCTGCATCCGCCTCCTTTTTCTCGTGCAACAGTTTACCTTTTGAGAGCAAAAAAATCAACAAAAACCTTTCGGTTTTGTTGATTTTCCGCTTTTGTATATGCTTTAGCCCTCGATAGCGTCCATCAGCGCGACGCGGCGGGCGTGGCGGCCGCCCTCAAACGCGGTGGAGAGGAACGTCTCAACCATGGCCGCGGCCAGCTTCGGGCCCGTGAAGCCCGCGCCGATGGCCATCATGTTCGCGTTGTTGTGCTGGCGGCAGAGCTGCGCCTCGAGCGTATCGGCGCAGTGCGCGCAGCGGATGCCCTTGACCTTGTTCGCCGCAATGGAGATGCCGATGCCCGTCGTGCACACGACGATACCGTACTCGCATTCCCCGCTTGCGACGGCACGCGCGGCGGCCTCGCCGAAAATGGGATAGTCGCAGCTCTCGGTGGAGTAAGTGCCGCAGTCCTTGACCTCGTGGCCCAGGCCCTCCAGCTGCTTTTTGATGTCTTCCTTCATGGCGTATCCGCCGTGGTCACAGCCCAATGCGATCTTCATAGTGTTTCTCCTTTTGTCAGTCAGATTTTGTGAAAGACCGGTTTTTTCTTTTCAAACGTGCACACATAGTTGAGTCCGCAGCTCTTTAAAAGCTCCTGCGTCTCGCGGGCGCGCATGCCGACGAATTCCGGCGTATGCGCGTCGGTGCCGATGGTGATGATCTCGCCGCCGAGCTCGTGATAGAGCCTCAGCCATTTGGCGTCCGGCAGCGGCGTGTTGCCGCGGTTGACGTTGCACTCAATGCCGCAGCCATTTTCAATGAGCGCGCGGAACACCTGCGCCACCTCGTCCTCGAAGCCGTCGAAACTCATGTGCATACCGTGGTTTTCGTTCATGTAGCGAAGCGGCAGCGTCAGGTGGCCGAGCACAGAGAACTTTCCCCACTTGGCCGTCTCCAGAACGAGCGTTAAATAGTCCGCGATCTGCTCGCGCGCCTCCTGCTCCGTGGCCTCGGGCATGAAGTAGAGGTCGTTCCAATCGTACTTTTCCGACAGCTGATGCTGCGAACCGATGACAAAGTCGAGCTCCGGCAAACGCGAGAGCAGCTCGTCTGCGTAGGCAAAGTCGCGCATCGACTCGCCGAGCTCGATACCGCGGCGGACGATGATCTCCCCGTCCGCCGCCTGGTCGGCGCGCGCAAAGGTCTCTTCACGATTCGAAAAATCGTGCTCCCAGTGCGCCGTCTCCCTCGGGCGGAACAGGTCTACATGGTCGGTCAGGCACATTTCCTGCAAACCCTGCGCGATGCCCGCGCGCACCATGTCTTCCACCGGCGTTTTCGAGTCGAACGAAAGCGAACAGTGGGTGTGATAATCGGATAAATACATCTTCTATTCGTTACAGCTTGAACTTTCCGAAAAAGCTCTTGTGTTCCTCATAATTCTTCTCGCCGAGCGACTCGCTGAACTTCTTGAGCGCTTCCTTCTGCTCGCGGTTCAGGTTGCGCGGCGTCTCGATATACACGGTGACGTACTGGTCGCCGCGGCCGCGGCCGTTGAGGCCGGGGATGCCCTTGCCCTTCAGGCGGAACGTCGTGCCGCTCTGCGTCCCCTCGGGGATGGTGTACTTCACCTTGCCGTCGATCGTCGGGATCTCAAGCTCCGCGCCGAGCACCGCCTGCGTGAACGTAATGGGCGCTTCGCACAGGACGCTCGTGCCCTCGCGGCGGAAGATCTCGTGCGGACGCACGGACACAACGATCAGAAGGTCGCCCGCGGGGCCGCCGTTCTTGCCCGCGTTGCCCTGCGCGCGCAGCGAAATGGTCTGCCCGTTGTCGATGCCCGCAGGAATACTGACCTTGATGGTCTTGCGGTGGCGGATCATGCCCTTGCCGCCGCACTTGGGGCAGGGCTGATGAATGATCTTACCCTTGCCGCCGCAGCGCTGGCAGGGTGCCGACGTCGACATATAGCCCAGCGGCGTCTGGCGGCGCTGCTGGACCACGCCGCTGCCGCGGCAGTCAGGACAGACCTCGGCGGTCGTGCCCTTGGCGCAGCCCGAGCCGCGGCAGTCAGGACACTGCTCGATGCGGTCGATGCTGACTTCCTTCTCGCAGCCGAAGGCCGCCTCTTCAAAGCTGATGTTCACGCTCGTGCGCAGGCTTTCGCCGCGCTGGGGCGCGTTGGGGTTCGCGCGCGCGCCGCCGAAGCCACCGCCGAAGAAGCTGCCGAAGATATCGCCGAGGTCGCCGAAGTCGAACCCGCCCGCGCTGTAAGCGCCGCCACCGGCGCCTGCGCCGTAATTCGGGTCAACGCCCGCAAAGCCGAACTGGTCGTAGCGCGCCTTCTTGTCTGGGTCGCTCAAAACCTCGTTCGCCTCGTTGATCTCCTTGAACTTCTCCTCGGCTTCCTTGTCGCCGGGGTTCATGTCGGGATGATACTTGCGTGCGAGCTTTTTGTATGCTTTTTTGATCTCATCTTCCGAAGCGCCCTTGGAAACGCCGAGCACCTCGTAATAGTCTCTTTTATTTTCAGCCATAGACTACGCTCCTAAAAACGCCGCAATCGGGGGCAGTATAAACTGTCCCCGCTGCGTCGATCGGTTTCAAATTACTTCTTGTTGTTGTCGTCGTCATCCACGACCTTGTAGTCAGCATCGTAATACTGCTGACCGTTCGGGCCGGTCTGCGCGCCGCCGTTCTGGCCGCCCATGTCAGGACCGGCCTGTGCGCCGCCCTGCGGGTTCGCCTGCTGATAGAGCTTCTCGCTCATCTGGTAGAACATCTGCGTGAGCTCTTCGGTCGCGCTCTTGATGGCGTCGGTGTCGTCGCCCTTGAGGACTTCCTTCAGCTTGTCGATACCACTCTGGACCTTGGCCTTCTCGTCCGCGGGGATCTTGTCGCCCACTTCGCCGAGGGTCTTCTCGCTCTGGTAGACCATCTGGTCGGCCTGGTTGCGGACTTCGACCTTTTCCTTGATCTTGGCGTCCTCAGCGGCGTACTGCTCGGCGTCCTTGACGGCCTTTTCGATATCCTCCTTGCTCATGTTGGAGGAAGAGGTGATGGTGATGTGCTGCTCGGTGCCGGTGCCGAGGTCCTTCGCGCTGACGTTCACGATGCCGTTGGCGTCGATATCGAATGTGACCTCGATCTGAGGCACGCCGCGGCGGGCCGGAGCGATGCCGTCGAGGTGGAAGCGGCCGAGGCTCTTGTTGGCAGCGGCCATCTCACGCTCGCCCTGCAGAACGTTGACTTCAACGCTCGTCTGGTTGTCGGCGGCGGTGGAGAAGATCTGGCTCTTCTTCACGGGGATGGTGGTGTTGCGGTCGATGAGCTTGGTGCAAACGCCGCCCATGGTTTCAATGCCCAGGGACAGCGGGGTGACGTCGAGCAGCAGCAGGCCCTTGACATCGCCGGTCAGAACGCCCGCCTGAAGAGCAGCGCCCATGGCGACGCACTCATCGGGGTTGATGCCCTTGAAGCCTTCCTTGCCGGTGAGCTTCTTGACCATTTCCTGCACGGCGGGGATACGGCTGGAGCCGCCGACCATAAGAACCTTGTGGATGTCGTTGCCGGTGAGGCCCGCATCGCTGAGCGCCTGACGGACAGGGCCGGCAGTGGCTTCGACCAGGTGCGCGGTCAGCTCGTTGAACTTAGCGCGCGTGAGGGTCAGGTCGAGGTGCTTCGGGCCGGTAGCGTCAGCGGTGATATACGGGAGGTTAATGTTGGTGGAGGTCACACCGGAGAGCTCGATCTTGGCCTTCTCGGCAGCTTCCTTCAAGCGCTGCATGGCGACCTTGTCGCCGCTGAGGTCGACGCCGTCGGTACGCTTGAACTCGCTGACCATCCACTTCATGATGCACTCATCGAAGTCGTCGCCGCCGAGGCGGTTGTTGCCCGCGGTGGCCAGAACCTCAATAACGCCATCATCGATATCGAGGATGGAGACATCGAACGTACCGCCGCCGAGGTCGTAAACCATAACCTTCTGGCTCTGCTCCTTGTCGACGCCGTAGGCGAGGGCCGCGGCCGTCGGCTCGTTGATGATACGCTTGACCTCGAGGCCGGCGATCTTACCGGCGTCCTTGGTCGCCTGACGCTGCGCATCGGTGAAGTAAGCGGGAACGGTGATGACGGCTTCGCTCACGGGGCCGCCGAGGTAAGCCTCAGCGTCGCTCTTGAGCTTCTGCAGGATCATCGCGCTGATCTCCTGCGGGGTGTACTTCTTGCCGTCGACTTCGACTTTATAATCAGAGCCCATCTCGCGCTTGATCGAAGAGATCGTGCGCTCGGGGTTGGTGATGGCCTGACGCTTTGCGACCTGACCGACCATACGCTCGCCGGTCTTACTGAACGCGACGACGGACGGGGTGGTGCGGTTGCCTTCGGCGTTGGGGATGACGACGGCTTCGCCGCCTTCCATCACGGCCACACAAGAGTTGGTAGTACCAAGGTCAATACCGATAACTTTAGACATAATGTTGTCCTCCTAAGATCTATCTTAATTTTTTTGTTAACCACTTTATATGTTCATTTCGCGTCCGCAGACGCGAAACAAATCCAAATCGTTTTTTCTGACGACAGAAGGTGAATTGCCGCAAAGCGGCAAGAGAAGCCGCCCTGGGGCGTGCGCGTCAGAAAAAACACATCTCAGCCCTGAAACGTGCGAGCGCAGCGAGTGCGCTGCACAGGGCTGCAAGCCCTTTCAAAAATGTGTGCCACACATTTTTGAGGAACTTTTAGTTGGCCACTTTTACAATGGCAAATCGCAGCACCTTATCGCCCAGCGTGAAGCCCTGTTGGAGCACCTCGACCACGGTATTTTCGCCGTAGTTTTCGTCTTCCACATGCATCACGGCGTTGTGCTTTTCAGGGTCAAAGGGCTTTCCGGCGGCGTCCATCGTTTCAACGCCCAGCTTTTTGAGGCTCTCTTTGAACTGGTTGAACACCATTTCAAGGCCCTTGCGGTGGGGCGACTCCTCGTCGCCATACTGGGCAAGGCCGCGCTCGAGGTTATCGTAAACGCCCAGCAGCGCCTTGATCGTGTCGATCTTCGCATCGGCGTAAAGGTTTTCCTTTTCCTTCGCGGTGCGCTTGCGGTAGTTGTCGTACTCGGCGGCAAGGCGCAGGTATTTGTCCTGCTCGTCGGCAAGCGACTTGGCAAGGCCTTCCATCTTCTCCATCTGCTCGCGCGTGACGGTGAAGGTCTCGGGCTCCGCGCTCTTTTCGGCGGTCTCGTCAGCCTTGGCGGTCTCTGCGGTCTTAGCCGCCTCGTCTGCTGTCGGCTGCTGCGCCGTGTTCTTTTCCGGCGTGCTCTCCGCCGCGTTCTGCTTGTCTTTCTTACCCATTTCTTACTCCTTATCTTCTTCCTTGGGCGGAAGCTCGTTCTTGCCGAACATCCGCGTCAGGCTGTCTGCAAAATAACTCAGCCGCGCCGTCACGGTGGCGTAGTCCATTCTGGTGGGACCCACCACACCGACGAGGCCGCGCATCCCGTCGCCGATATCGTAGCTGGCGACGACCACGCTCGTTTCCTTGAGCGCCTCGTTCACGTTTTCCGGCCCGATCAGGATCTTGAGCGGCGCGCCGTCATCCGGCACGGGAAGCTCTTCCTTGTTATCCACAAGGAATGTCACGAGATCGTGCGCCTTGTCGACATCGCGGTACTCAGGCATTTTCAAGATCTGGCTCGCGCCCGCGGTCTCCACATTGCGCTGCGCGCTCTGCTCGAGCACACCGATCGCATATTCGACCGCTTTGGACACCACTAAAAATAGCTCGGGCGAAAGCTGCTCGGAAAGGCTCATCAGCCTTGCACTCATCTCATCGGCGCTCCGGCCGGTGAAGTGCGTGTTCAAAAGCTCCTTGACGTCCGCAAGCCGCTGACTGTCGAACGGGAGATCCGAGCGCTGGAGCTGACTCTTCACGCGGTTATCCTCGCCCATCACCACGACGATGAAGCTCATTTCATCGACCGCGATGAGCTCGAAGCGCTTGACGCTCGCCTCGCGCCGTCCGCCCGTCACGCTGTACACGGGGTAATTGACGATGCTCGACACCATCTGCCCCGCCTTGGCGATCACGCTGTCCGTGCCGCTGAGCTTGGACTTTAGCTGCTCGTTGATCTCCTCCGCTTCTGTTTCAGAGACCTCGCGCTTTTCCATCAGCTCGTTGACGTACAAGCGGTAACCTTTCGGCGACGGCACGCGTCCGGCGGACGTGTGCGGCTGCTCAAGGTAGCCCATTTCGACCAGGTCTGCAAGCTCGTTGCGGATGGTCGCGGAGCTCACCGAACCGCCCATCTCCTCGGCCAGCGCCTTGGAGCCGACCGGCTCAGCCGCGGCGATGTAATCCTCGACAACGCGCTTGAGAATCTGCTTTTTGCGCTCGGTCAAGTCCATACGCCGCGCTCCTTTCGTAGCTTTAGCACTCCTTTCCCTTGAGTGCTAAACGCAGTGTACCACCGACATTTCCCATTGTCAATAGGAGGCAGTGTAAACAGTTTGTGAACTACGCAAAAGTCAGGCCAAGGCCTGCCTTTTGAAGCGTTTTCACTCCGCTCTGTGCCTCGCCTACGGCTCGACACTCGCTGCGCGAGAAGAGTTTTTTGGCACGCACACGCCCCAGGGCGGCTTCTCTTGCTGCTCTGCGGCAATTCACTTTCTGTCGCGCCAAAAAAGATTTAACATTATTTGCCGCCGTGCGCGGCAGTCCTGGGCAGCCGTTGGCAGCTTCGCTGCCTTACGGATGCCGCGTACCCCTTGTGGGTAAAAGTCTGCGACGCTTTTCCATTTCACGGCAGCTTCGCAGAATTCCGTGCCCGCAGGCACGGAAAAATTAAAATCGTAAATCGCCGCGACCGGCGCGTGGCGATTTACACTTCTCACGGAGCGGAGTGTGCGCGCCTTTGGCGCGTGCATGCAGCGCAGTGCAAACCTTCTCCAAAAGCGGCAGCGCCGCTTTTGGAAGAATAAAAAAGAGGAACGCTTTCGCGTTCCTCTTTTTTTAAGAACCTTTATTCGGCCTTGGGCGCTTCGGCGGCTTTCGCGGCTTCGGCAGCCTTGGCTTCGGCGGCTGCCTTGGCGGCAGCGGCCTTGCGCTCGGCGGCAGCCTTCTGCGCGGCCTTGAACTTCTCCTTCTCCTCGGGGGTCGGGATGGGCTCGATGGCGTTGCGCGGGCAGGCCTTGGCGCACATGGTGCAGTTTCTGCACTTGTCGTAGTCGATGACGGCCACGTTGTTGACGACGTGGATGGCGTCGAACTTACAGGTGCGCTCGCACATGCCGCAGGCGATGCAGGAGTTGGCGCACACCTTCGTAACGGCGGGGCCCTTCTCCTTGTTCGAGCAGTTGACGAAGACCTTCTGCTTGTAGGGCACCTCGACGATCAGTTTGCGCGGGCAGGCCTCGCGGCAGGCGCCGCAGTTGGTGCACTTCTCCTTGTCGACCTCGGCGACGCCCTGTGCATTGATGTGGATGGCGTCGAACTGGCAGGCGGCAACGCAGGTGCCAAAGCCCATGCAGCCAAAGGAGCAGGCGGTCGGACCACCGGCGACCTTCGTCGCGGCGACGCAGTCGTGAAGACCGACATACTCGAAATTCTTCACAGAGGCCTCGCCGCCGTTGCACAGCACGTGCGCGACCTGCTTTTCGCCGCTGGGGGCTTCCATGCCCATGATCTCAGCAATCTTGGCGGCGCCCTCTGCGCCAGCGGGCGCGCAGGCGGTGACGGGAGCCTTACCGGCAAGAATTGCCTCGGCGCAGCCCGCGCAGCCGGGGTAGCCGCAGCCGCCGCAGTTTGCGCCGGCGAGGCAGGCCTGGATCTTGGGCAGGCGCTCATCGACCTTGACCTCAAAGGCCTTGGCCGCAACGGACAGGATCAGGCCGAACACGACGGCGATCACGCCCAGCACGAGGACAGCGTAAATAACGTTCGTAATCATAATTTCGTCCCCTCCTTACATGGGCCACACCTGCAGGCCGGAGAAGCCCATGAATGCAAGGGCGATCAGGCCTGCGGTGATCAGCGCGATGGGGAAGCCTTCAAATGCCTTGGGATAGTCGGCAAACTCCAGGCGCTCGCGCACCGTGGAGAACAGGTAGATCGCCAGCAGGAAGCCAAGGCCGCCGGTGATGCCGTAAACCACGGATTCGATGAAGTTGTAGTCGTTCTGCACGTTGAGCAGCACCACGCCGAGAACGGCGCAGTTGGTGGTGATCAGCGGCAGGTACACGCCGAGGGCCGTGTAGAGCGTCGGCATGGACTTTTTGAGGAACATCTCGATGAACTGCACGAGGCTCGCCACCACGAGAATGAAGGCGACGGTCTGCATGTAGTCAAGGCCGAGCTTGACGAGGATGATGTTCACGCCGTAGCAGAACGCCGAGGCAAGGCCCATGACGAACGTAACGGCAAGGCCCATACCGATGGCAGTGTCGCTCTTTTTCGACACGCCGAGGAACGGGCAGATACCCAAGAACTGCGAGAAGATGAAGTTATTCGTCAGGATCGCGCCGAGGGAAATAGCAAGTAACTTAGTCACACTCATTTTTATTTACCCTCCGTTTCTTTCTTTTCCGCGTTCTTCTTCTCGCTTCTGGCAAGCGCCCACTGCATGATGGCGATCAGCGTGCCGAGGCAGAGGAAGCCGCCGACGGGCAGCGTGAGCATACCGGCGGGAACATAGGAAGAAGGCATGATCTGGATGCCGAGCAGCGTACCCGCGCCCAAGAGCTCGCGGAACGCGCTCAGGATCAGCAGCACCACCGTGTAGCCGATGCCCTGGCAGATGCCGTCCACCGCGGAGGCGGCAACGGAGTTCTTGCTGGCAAAGGCCTCGGCGCGGCCGAGGATGATGCAGTTGACGACGATCAGCGGGATGAACACGCCAAGGCTCTCGGCGATGTCAGGGACAAACGCCTGCAGGCACAGATCAACGATCGTAACGAAGCCCGCGATGACGACGATGTAGCACGCGATACGCACTTCGTTGGGGATGATCTTGCGCAGAAGGGAAATAAAGATGTTGGAAAGCGTCAGGATGATGAGAACGGAGATGCCCATACCAAAGCCGTTTGCAACACTCGTGGTGATGGCCATGGTGGAGCACATACCGAGCACCTGCACCAGAACGGGGTTTTGGTAGATCAGACCGTCTTTGAGCTGTTTGTTGAAATTCATAGATCGTTCCCCCTTTCTCAGTTCATGGCCTCGGCGGCAGCCAGAGCGGCGTTGACGCCCTTGGTCACGCCCTTGGTGGAGACCGTCGCGCCGGTAACGGCGTCGATGTTCTGCTTGACGACGAGCGTGCCCGCGCCGGACTTGCCGACGAACTGATCGAGCGCGCCGGTGCCTGCGGAGGTCGCTTCATTGTCGATGACCTTGGAGCCGATGCCTGCGGTCTCGGAGGCCTTGACGATGGAAACGCCCGTGACGGTGAGGTCGGTGTCCACGCCGACGATCATCACGATGTTGCCCTGAGAGCCGCTCGCGGTGACCTTGAAGGCATAGCCGATGGTGTCGCCGCCGGACTGCACCTCATAGACTTCGCTCAGCTTGCCGCCCTGTTCGTTGGCGGCGTCGATCATGGCCTGCGGGATCTCCTCCATCGGGGGGAACTCGCAGTCGGCCGCAGAGACGACCTTGGCGAGCGCCTCTTCGGTCTTTTGCTTGTTGATGGCCGCGATCTTGTCCGCGGTCAGCATGTTGGTCAGGCCCAGCAGCAGCGCGACGACCAGCGAGATCGCCGTCAGCGTACCGGCTACCTTGAAAATGAATTTACCTTCGATCTTCATTTCTTTGCCGCCTCCTTCGCTGCTTTCTTATCTACGCCGAAGCGGGTGGGCTTGGTGTACTTGTCAATGATCCAGGTGCAGCAGTTCATCACAAGGATGGAGTAGCAAACGCCCTCGGGATAGGAGCCGAAGTAGCGGATGAACACCGTGATGAGACCGCAGCCGATGCCGAAGATCAGCTGGCCCTTTTTCGTGACGGGGGAGGTGACATAGTCAGTGGCCATGAAGAACGCGCCGAGGAACAGGCCGCCGCCGAGCACGTTGTAGAGCATCCAGCTCATCGCATCGTTGCCCTGGGGGAAGAGGAACGTGAGGACTGCCACCGTGCCGATGTAGGCAACGGGGATCTGCCAGGAGATGACCTTGCGGAAAATTAAGTACAATCCGCCGATGAGCAGCATCATCGCGGAGATCTCACCGAGAGAGCCGCCGATGTTGCCGATGAACATGTCGGAAAGGCTGTACTGTGCCGTCACCTCGGCAAACTCGCCGCCCTTCATCATCGCAAGCGGAGTGGCCGCGGTCACGACGTCAGCGCCGCCGAAGAGCGGTGCCTTGCCGGAGGCCGGGTCGATCCAGGAGGTCATCTGGCTCGTGTAGCACGCGACGAGCGCGGCACGGCCGGCCAGCGCGGGGTTTAAGAAGTTCTTGCCAAGGCCGCCGTAGAGCTGCTTGACAAGGAAGATCGCGAAGAAGTTGCCGACGATCAGCATCCAGTAGGGAAGCGTCACGGGGCAGACGAACGCGAGCAGGACACCGGTGACGGCGGCGGACAGGTCGCCGAGCGTCTGCGTCTTGTGCATCAGCTTACGGTAGAGCCACTCGAAAAACATCGCGGAAACCACGCTCACGAGCACGGAGATCAGCGCGCGGAAGCCGAAACGGATGACGCTCATGATGAGCGCGGGGCACAGCGCGATGATCACGTCGAGCATAATCGAGCGCGTGTCTTCATTGTTGCGGATATGGGGGTTGGAGGAAGCGATGAGCTTCAGACCCTTATAATCATTCAGCATCTCTTAAGCCTCCTTCTTTGCTTCTTCGGCAGCCTTGGCAGCCTCAGCCGCGGCCTTGGCCTTGGCGGCGGCTTCCTTGACCTTCTGCTTGCCGACCTTGAACGAATGCGTCAGGTGCAGGCGGCCCGGGCAGATGTAAGAACACGCGCCGCACTCGATGCAGTCCATGACGTGCGCCGCCTCGAGATCCTCGATGCGGTTCTTCTGCACATATAAATAGAGGTACAGGGGCTCGAGGTGCATGGGGCACGCCTCAACGCAGCGGCCGCAGCGGATGCAGGTCGGGTCCTCGGAGACCTTGTTCTCGTTGCCCGCAAACGCCAGCACCGCGCCCGTGCCCTTGGCCACGGGGAAGTCGGCGGAGGCCTGCGCCATACCCATCATCGGGCCGCCGGCGATGAGCTTGAACGTCTCGTCCTTCAGGCCGCCGCAGGCGTCGAACAGGAGCGAAACGGGCGTGCCGATCGGGCACTCGAGGTTCTTCGGCTCCACAACGCCGCTGCCGGACACGGTGACGACCTTGCGCACCACGGGCATGCCGTCCTTGATGGCATGGTAGATGGCGATGGTGGTGTTGATGTTGAACACGGCGCAGCCGATGTTCGCGGGAAGACCGCCGGGGGGCACCTGCTTGCCGGTGATTGCCTGGCAGAGCTGCTTTTCGCCGCCCTGCGGGTAGCGGCAGCGCAGCGATTCGACCACGACGGGAGCCTTCTGCTCGGCGATGACCTTATTGAGGGACTCGATGCCGTTTTTCTTGTTGTCCTCCACGCCGATGACGACCTTGCTCACGCCGAACATCTTGGCGAGGTAGCAGCAGCCGCCGATGATCTCAGCGGGGCGCTCAAGCATCGCGCGATGGTCGCCGGTGATATAGGGCTCGCACTCTGCGCCGTTGATGATGACGGTATCGACCTTGCCGATGCCGCTGGAGATCTTCGTGTGCGTGGGGAACGTTGCGCCGCCCATACCGACGATACCGGCCTGCTTGACCATTTCGACCATTTCCTCCACGCTCAGCGCGTCGGGGTCGGCCGGAGCATGGACTTCCTCGCTCAAGTCGTCCTTGAAGTCATTGTCGATGACAACGGACATGACCTTGCCGCCCATGGAATAGGGACGGGGCTCCACCGCAGCGACCGTACCGGATACGCTTGCGTGAATGGGAGCGCCGAGACCTTTGAATTCGCCGATCTTCTGTCCAAGCTTGACATAGTCGCCCTTGGAGACCGTCGGGGTGCAGGGTGCGCCGAAGTGCATCGACATGGGGATCACCACCTGAGCAGGGGCTTGTAACTGCTCGATGGCCTTTTCATTGGTAGCAGCCTTCATATCATTGGGATGAACGCCGCCAAAGAAAGCTTGTGCCATAGTCTTCACCTCATCTTTATACTGCCAGAGCAGCGGAAACACTGCTCCATAATCGGATAGATTATATCCCCTTTCTTTTCTCTTGTCCAGAAAATATTCTTCATGACCATCATTTTCCTACATAATTTATCAGATTTCGTCGTCATTTTCTCGCAAAAACAGCATTTTGCCAAACAATTTGCCTTTCGGCGGCCCGCGGAGGGAGTAACCCATTTTTCCGCTTCTTGACGTGTCCCGGACGCGATGCTATAGTTATGTATTATTATTTTTATGAATTTCGTGCATTTTCCGCACATTGCCGTCCGTTTTTCCCCGTTTCGGCAAGAAAGGAGCTTTTTTATGCCCATGCAGCTCGATATCGGCGCGATCAAGGCAGAATCGCGCTCACTGCTGCGCACCGGTGAGGTCAATCCCTTCCGGATGACGCTTTTCTATCTTCTCATCACCCTTGTGCTCGATATGATCAACTCGGGCGTGAGCTATATGATCGACTCTGCCGGCGGCTTCACAGTGCTCTCGTTCAGCTTTGTGAGCATCCTCGTCGGCCTCGTCGCGCTCGTTCTGAACGCAGGGTATTACTGCTACTGCTTCGGCATCCTACGCCGTGAGGAAATGCCGTATGAGAGCCTTTTTGACGCGTTCCCCTTTGCCGGGAAGGTCATCCTGCTTTCCATCGTCGAGGGCGTTTTCATCTTCCTGTGGTCGATGCTTTTCGTCATCCCCGGCATCATCGCGGCCTACCGCTACTCGTTCGCCATGCTGAACCTGTGTGAAAATCCCAAGCTCGGCGTGATGGAGGCGTTGAATCTGAGCAAGCGGCAGACCTTCGGCTACAAGTGGCAGCTGTTTGTGCTCCAGCTCAGCTTCATCGGCTGGTCGCTGCTGGTGCTGGGCATTTTCCTCATCTACGAGCTGCTCGTCGCCGCCCTCCTGCCCGACAGCTTCCTCGGCATCATGTTTGGCTCGCTGCTGCTGAGCGTGCTCGCCGCCGGTGTGGGCGTTTACCTGACACCGTATCTGAATCTTTCCATCTGCCGCTTCTACCTGCTTGCCACCGCGCCGCAGGTAAACGAGCCGCCGCACTTCGACTCCTGGAACGACAACTTCTGAACGCAGCAAAAAAGAGGGATATCTCGCATGAGATATCCCTCTGTCATTTTTTGTTTTACTTCAGCACGTAGACGTTCTTGATGCCGAGGAGCTTGCAAAGCTCGGTCTTTTCGGCAAGGTCTGCCTCGCTCTCATACCAGACGACGATCGTGGAGCCGTCCTTTTCCTTACAGAGAAGGTACGAGCTGTCGAAGCGGTTCGAGCGCGATTTCTGCACGGCGCTGTCGTTCAAATACGCGCTCAGTTCGTCCTGCGTCAGCTCGCGCAGCGCGCCCACCTTGCCGCCTTTCACGCTCTGCGCCGCGGGGACGGCGTTGATGACCACGCCGCCGCCCTTGCCGGCCTTGACCGCCGCGTCGTAGACCTGCTCCACCGCCGCGCGCGGGGACAGCGGCACCGCACCGCTCGTGCCCGTCAGGCTCTCCGCCGGCACCGCGCCGGAGGGCGCCGCGCTCACGCTCGTCACGCTGACTTTGGCCTTGAGGCCGTGATAGGCGCGCAGCAGCACTGCCGCGGCCTGCTCGCGCGTCGTGTCGTTTTTCGGCGCGAACGTCGTTAAGTTCATACCCACCACAAGGCCCATGCGCCAGGCGAGCGTGATATAGCCGGGATTCGTCGAAACATCGGTGAACGGGCACTCATCCTGCACCGTGCCGGAAAGCGTGCTGTAGCCCAGTGCGCGGACGGTCATCGCGGCCATCTCCTCACGCGTGATGGGGTCGTTCGGTCGGCAGGTCGTGCTGTGGCCGGAGAACACGTCGTGCGCGCTCGCGGTCTCAATGGCGCTATAATACCACTTTTTCGCATTCTGATTGTCGGTATAGCTGCCCTTTTCGGGCGTTACGGTCTTCCAGCCCATCAGGCGGCAGAGCGCCGCGGCATAGGCCGCGCGCGTCATCTTCTGTCCGAGGCCGAACTTGCCGTTTCCGATGCCCTGCAATAAGTTGTACTGCCTGCACTGCGCGATGCTTTGGCTCGCCCAGTTCTTGTCCGGCACGTCGGAATAGCCGGATTTGTTGGCGGCAAGCGCGAGCGTCGTGGTCATCACGAGCGCAAGAAGAAGCGCCGTCAGGCGCGCTGCGATCTGTTTCATTGGTATTTTCCCCCTTTTGGGTGGTCTTTCTGCCGTATTGTAGCACAAAGTCGCGTGGATAGTCAAATTTCCTCTTTACCTTTGCGGTGGTCTTTGTTAAAATAATAGATTGTATTAGTATGATGAGGCAGTATTGCCTGAGATAGTATGTCCAAAAGTTCTCAAAAGAAAGAAGGTGAGCCGAAACATGAAGTACGAGCACTGGCAGATCCCCGCCGCGCCGGAGGACGCCATCAAGACGCTGATGGACGCGGGATACCCCTATCTTGTCTCGTCGGTGCTGGCCGCACGCGGCGTCACCACGAGCGAGCAGGCCGCCGAAGCGCTCGAGCGCGAGAAGACGCTCGCCCACTCCCCGTTTTTGATGAAGGACATGGACAAGGCCGTCGCGCGCATCTCGAAGGCGCTTGAAAACGGCGAAAAGCTCGCGGTCTTCGGCGACTACGACGTGGACGGTATCACCTCGACCTGCCTTCTGACCGATTATCTCCGCTCGCGCGGGGCGGATGTGACGATGCACATCCCCCGCCGCATCGAGGAGGGCTACGGCCTCGGCCGTGACGCCATCCGCGCACTTTCCGAGTCCGGCGTGACGCTGATCGTCACGGTCGACTGCGGCATCACGGGCGTGGACGAGACGGCCTACGCCGCGACGCTCGGCGTCGATCTTGTCATCACCGACCACCACGAGTGCAAGGAGCAGCTCCCCGCCGCCGTGGCCGTCGTTGACCCCCACCGGCCCGACTGTCCGTATCCCTTCAAGCACTTGGCGGGCGTGGGCGTCGCGCTCAAGCTCGTTTTGGCCCTTGGCGAGGGGCGCGAGGATGCGCTGTTTGCGCGCTACTGCACGCTTGCCGCCATCGGCACGATCGCCGACGTCATGCGCATGGAGGGCGAGAACCGCACCATCGTGCAGTGCGGGCTTGAGAGCATCGACCGCAGCGACTTTACGGGGCTGCACGCGCTGCTGCGCGAGGCGGGGCTCACGTCGCGCCCCATCTCGTCGATCCAGATCGGCTTTGTGCTCGCCCCGCGCATCAACGCCGCGGGCCGCATGGGCCGCGCCGAGCTGGCCGCGGAATTGTTGCTCACCGACGATCCCGTCCGCGCGGAAAAGCTCGCGCGCGAGCTGTGCGAGCTCAACCGCGAGCGCCAGAGCGTGGAGCAGGACATTTTCCGCCGCGCCATCGAGCAGATGGAGGACCTTCCCGAGAGCGAGCGCAGTGCGCTCGTGTTGTCCAGCGAGGACTGGCATCAAGGCGTCGTGGGCATTGTGGCGTCGAGACTTTCCGAAAAATTCTCCTGCCCGAGCTTTATGATCCACCTCTCCGGCGGGTCGGGTAAGGGCTCGTGCCGCAGCTACGGCGGCTTTAACCTCTTCAATGCGCTCGAAGCGTGCTCCGACCTTCTTGTGAGCTTCGGCGGACACGAGCTCGCCGCGGGCTTTACGATCGAAGAGCGCAACATTCCCGCGTTCCGCACGCGGATGAACCAGTATGTGCGCGCCCACACGGGCGAGCATCCGCCGGTGTCGATGCTCGACGTCGACGTCGACTTGCAGCACCCCTCGCTCATCACGCTTGAGGAGGTCGAGGCACTTTCGCTCCTCGAGCCCTACGGCGCGGGCAACAACCGCCCCGTCTTCTGCCTGCGCGGCGCAACGCTCGAGAGCGTGCAGGGCGTGGGCCAGAACCGGCACTTAAAGCTGAAACTACAGAAAAGCCGCGTGAATTTCGACGGCATTTTCTTCTCCGTCACTGCCGACGAGTGCGGCGTGTGCGCGGGCATGCGCGTGGACGCGGCGTTCTATCTGCAGGTGAACGAGTTCCGCTCCCAGCGCTCCATCCAGCTCCAGCTCATCGACCTGCGCCCCTCGCTCGACCCCAGCGGACGCGAGAATGAGGCGCTCTCCCTCTGCCGCGAGCTGATTAGCGGCGGCACGCTCTCCCCGCGCGACGCGGCGCGGGCGCTCCCCTCGCGCGACCAGTTCGTGCGCGCGTGGCGCGTTCTGGAGCGCGAGGTCGGGCCTGACGGCGTCAGCGAGCCCATGCTGCCGCTGCTGCGGCATTTGAGCTCGGAAATGGTCGGCGCGGAGACGTTTCTGCGCACGGCGATGTGTTTGCAGGTCTTTGCCGAGCGCGGACTTCTTTCGATCGAGCGCAAGGACACGACCCTCACGCTCCGCCTGACGGCGGACGGAAAAAAGGTTGAGCTTGACAAGAGCCCCTACCTTTCCGCCCTGCACGGCTTTCTTTCGTAATTAAAGGAGACGATTCGGATATGACAGCACAGGATAAAGCATTAAAAGAGAATACCGCTTCGGCTCCCCTCCAGATCGTCGCGCCCGGCACCTGCGTGGAGACCGGCGAGCAGGCGACGCTCGTGCTCGGCATGTACGACCACCTTGTCGAGACGATCCACCAGTACAACCCGAGCGCAGACTTTGCCCAGATCGACAAGGCCTTCCGCTATGCCGACACGCACCACAACGGTCAGCTCAGAAAGGACGGCTCGCCGTTTATCACGCACCCGCTCGCCGTCGCGCAGATCATCGCCGAGGAGCTGCGGCTCGACTCAGAGTCCATTGAGGCCGCCCTCATGCACGACTGCATCGAGGACACCTCCGCCACGTATGCCGAGATCGCCAAGGAGTTCTCCCCCGCGGTCGCGGACCTGGTCGAGGGCGTCTCCAAGCTGACGCGCGTGCAGTACGCCAGCAAGGAAGAAGAGCAGATGGAGAACCTGCGCAAGATGCTCATGGCGATGGCCAAGGACATCCGCGTCATTCTCATCAAATTGGCCGACCGGACGCACAACATGCGCACCATGGAGTACCAGACGGCGGAAAAGCAGCGGCAGAAGTCGCTCGAAACGATGGAAATTTACGCGCCCATCGCCCACCGTCTCGGTATGCAGCGCATCAAGTGGGAGCTTGAGGATTTATCGCTCAAGTATCTCGACCCCGTCGGCTACGACGAGATCACCCGCTCGCTCGAGGCCAAGCAGTCCGAGCACGAGGCCTTTATGGAGCGCGTGCAGGCGCAGATCGAAGAGCGCCTGAAGGAGCAGCACGTCCCGTATCTCAAGGTCTACGGCCGCATGAAGCATCCCTACAGCATCTACCGCAAGATGTACGCGCAGAATAAGACGATGGACGAGGTGCTCGACCTCTTCGCGTTCCGCGTCATCGTCGACACCGTGGCCGACTGCTACAACGTGCTCGGCATCATCCACGACCTTTACCGTCCCATTCTGGGCCGTTTCAAGGACTATATCGGCACGCCCAAGCCAAACATGTACCAGTCGCTCCACACCACCGTCATCGGTGCGGACGGCATCCCGTTCGAGGTCCAAATTCGCACCGAGGAGATGCACGAGATCGCCGAATACGGCGTCGCCGCGCACTGGAAGTACAAACAGGGCATCTCCGGCAACGCAGGCGAGCACAACTACGAATGGGTGCGCCGTTTGCTTGAAAATCAGGAGAACACCGACGCCGAGGAATTCGTCCACACGCTCAAGGTCGACATGTTCGCCGACGAGGTCTTCGTCTTCTCTCCGCGCGGCGACGTGACGAACCTCCCCGCCGGCGCGACGCCCATCGACTTTGCCTACTCCATCCACTCGGCCATCGGCAACCGCATGACGGGCGCGAAGGTCAACGGGCGCATCGCCCCGCTCGACTATCAGCTCAAAAACGGCGACATCGTCGAAATTCTGACTTCGAAAAACGCGCATGGCCCCAGCCGCGACTGGCTCAAGATCGCCAAATCGAGCGAGGCACGCAGCAAAATTCGCCAGTGGTTCAAAAAGGAGCGCCGCGAGGAAAACATCATCAACGGCCGCATCTCGTTTGAAGCAGAGCTCAAGCACCTCGGCATCCCGATGAGCGACGTGCTCGGCACGGACATCGAGGCCGCGCTTCTCAAGAAGACGTCGTTCGGCTCGATGGATGAGATGTACGCCGCCATCGGCTACGGCGGATTTTCCGCGCAGAAGGCCGTCAACCGCATCCACGACGAGATCGTCAAGCTCGAAAAGCAGCGCAAGGAGGAGCGCGCCGCCACCGTGCCGGTGGACAACTCCGGCGCGACGCGTCCCGCCGTCCCCAAGCGCACAAAGAGCGAGCAGGGCATCGTGGTCGAGGGGCTGTCGAACTGCCTTGTCAAATTCTCCAAGTGCTGCACGCCTGTCCCCGGCGACGAGATCGTCGGCTTCATCACGCGCGGCTACGGTGTGTCCGTCCACCGCTGCGACTGCCCCAACGCCGCCATTGAGCGCAGAAAGCCCGAGGAGCGCGGCCGCTGGATCAAAGTGAGCTGGGGCACGGACGTCAAGGAGTCGTATCAGACCGCGCTCGACATTTACGCCAAGGACCGCCTCGACCTCGTGCTCGACGTCTCCGCCGCGCTCTCGTCCTCGCAGACGCGCGTGGCGTCCATCAACGCGACGACGACCGCCGACGGCTTTGCGGTCATTCACCTCAGTATTTTTATTTCCGACGCGCAGCATCTCGCGGCGGTCATGCGCCGGCTGCATCAGATCAGCGGAGTGATGAAGGTGGATCGCCCAGCGGGCTAAATTCCGCGCATCGCGCGGAGAGAAATGCCGCCTGCGGGCGGCAGGACCACACCCCCCATTTTCTTTCCCGAGAAAGAAAACGGGCGGTGTGACCGTCCAAAAGAAAGGCGTCTGCATTGTATGTCTTCCCTTGAACAGCCTTTTTGCCTGCGGATTGCACTGCCTGCCAAGTGTCGTATCTAAACGACTTGGTTTGCTTCTATCTCCGCTGTCGCTCTGCCTGCGTATCGGCAGTCTCCATCAATTTCCGTCTATTTCGGATATACTACTGTACTTCATTATAGTGGACAGAAGCGTTTCTTTCCAGCAAATTCAAGTTTACATGCAGAGTTTTTCCGCAAGTTTGGTGTTACACACCGTGTTCTGCCTTTCGGCAGACCAATTCGTCCAGTGAAAGATCATAAAAATCGGCCAGCGCAATGAGCGTCGACATCCGCGGTTCACTTTTTCCGTATTCATACGCCTGATAAGCGCGGACGGTCACACCGATTGACAACGCAACATCGCTTTGTTTTAGCCCGCGCTCCTGTCTCAGTTTTAAGATATATTCGTGAAAATTCATTTCTGTTTCCTATTGACATGAAGTTTTCTTCGTGTTACAATAAAGTAAACATGAAGAAAACTTCGTTTATTGTTGAGGTTATTGTATGCTGCATCTTTACGAATCCCTGTTCCGTGCCGGATATGGCGAACATCCGGAACGCTTTTTGTCAAAGGACGAACTCGACGATTATCGGGCATCCTTGTCCTATTACAATTCACAGTATCTTGAATTGCTCGCCATGCTTAACACCGAACAGTCCGTTCTCTTCAAAAAATTACAGGACAATCGCTCTGACATTATCGGTCTTGAGCGCGACGCTTCTTTTCGCTGCGGCCTGTGTGTCGGCCTAAAGCTCGGCAGTCTTTCTTCTCTTCTGCTCTAATCAATGCGGCGAGCGCAAGCAGTCTGCCGCCCAACTACCGTCACTCGCGCCTCACGATAGTAAGGCGCGGTTG
>OLSB01000563.1_pt1 | contig 41737 bp, 43 predicted proteins | sample 1672071 | NCBI WGS metagenome assembly OLSB01 (sample SAMEA3136642, study PRJEB25190) | human gut metagenome | biome: human gut; feature: human-associated habitat; material: faeces | place: Austria | collected 2013 | reverse complement strand
AAATCGTTCGGAACATTTCACTCAAAATCTATTGGAGAAAGGAAGCAGCCAAACGAAGCGGCCACTATAAGATTGCATTAGAGGAAATCGAGGGCTATGTCGCAGATCAAAAAACCATGGAAGATGAAATCGAAGCCAGAGAATTAGCTCATATTATTGGAGAATTTTTGGACACGCTGACCATGGAAAACCGCGTTATCTTCATGCGCCGCTATTGGTTTGCCGACAGCTACAAGGATATAGCCGAGTTTATGGGTCTTTCGGAGAAAAATATCTCTGTCCGGCTGACCCGTATCCGCGAAAAGATCAAGCAATATTTGATTGAAAGAGAGGTGCTCGTATGAACGCGAAAAAGTTTTCCGATGCTATGAGCGAGCTTGATACGAAATATGTTGATGAAGCCCTTAACTACAAAAAGAAAGTGAAAAACCCCCATTGGGTTAAATGGGGAGCTATGGCAGCTTGTGTTGTCGTAGCGATTTTGGCAGGAGTAAGAATGATTGCTCCGGAGAAAAATGGGCTTCCAATGCTAACAATTCCGGAGATTGAAAGTAGCGGAATGGGATTTGAAGGTCGGCTAGGCTACGATATTTCACAATGGGACAATGGGAATCCATGGTCTGAATCCATGAAATTTTCTGTGCTGCCGGTCTATCGGAACGGTTCATACGATCCCGCAGGAGAACCTGCTGGTTTGTCACAGGCCGACATGAAACAGAGGTTGGAAACTGCAATAGCTGCTTTGGATTTGGACAGCTGTGATATTGAAACAGAGCAGGGATGCCTTACGGCGAACACAGATGACATGCAGATTTATGCTTATGCTGACGGGACAGTCGAGATTTGGTTCGAGAGTGGACGTGCATTACCGGAGGGATATAGCTTTACTTTATCCGATACGACTGATGCTGAGGCAGAACAGGCGTTGGAGTATCTGTCACAGGAGTATTCCAAACTGATAGGTTTATCCGAACCGGAAAAGATGCTGTCCGGCTCCTATATTATCTGGAACGACTATGATGAAGCCGGAAATTACATCACAGAGACGCGCTTTGAACGAGAATATGCTTTATATGATTCCTCCGGAGATGAATTGGAAGATATTTTGAACTATAATTTCAACTGCGTTAGGTTTTATCCTGATGATAATGGAAATCTCTCATTAATCCGAATTTATAGTGGACTTTCCTGCGCAGAAAAGATGGGAGATTATCCTATTATTTCAACGGATGAGGCATATGAGCTTTTATTAGAAGGGCATTCTATTACTTCCGTTCCTTATGCAATCACGGATACTGAATTGATTGGCAAGGTAGAACTTGTATACAGGAGCAGCAACACCGAAAAAACATTTCTCCCCTATTATCGATTCTATATTGAACTTCCGGAAATGCGGCGAGAAGATGGCTTGACAGACTATGGGGCTTATTATGTGCCGGCAATTCAAGAAGAATATATTAGAAATATTCCATTATGGGAGGGAAGTATAAATTAACATGTTAATTCATTACTACCAAGGGAAGTCGTTTTATTTAGGACGACTCCCCTTTTTTGTATAAGAAAAAGGAGCTATCGCTCCAGCTGACCTGATTGGTCAGTTGTGCGACAGCCCTCCTTGAAAACGCAAGATTTTCACCATTTTTTGATTTTTCTGTTTTACGTCCATCCGGTATTATGTCACTGTTTTTTATGCGACACTAATGCAATACCGGAAGGCAATGGACATCTGTTCTTCTATTTCCACAAAACCGGCGGGTAGAGCCCTTTGTCTTTCATAGACTGCAGCGCGCTCACTACGCTTTCTTTATCCTCTCTGTAAGTTACACCATACCAGCGGTCAGGGGACTTGAGGACTGTCACTTCAGCCTTGCCTTCCTTGATAAGCCTGTCCACGACACCGGGGAGGAAATATTCTCCTTTCAGAGGGTTTTCGGCCATAGCCCTGTCAAGAAAGGCTGGCAGACCCGCTTCCATTTCTTTCATCATGGAAGGAGTAAAACCCCAGAAATTCATGGATACGGTAGTTCCGGGAGAAAGCCGGTTCCATGTGGCACCGTCGTCTTCGGTGTATACTATCTTGTCATCCTGCCATTGTATTTTGGTGCGCTCGGTGATTTCTGTCAATTTGCCTTCCCGGTCTGTGCGGCATACACCTCTGGATACATGACCGTTCTCGGTAAGGGTGTTTTCAATCTGATATCCCACCATGCAGTATTTGTATTTGTCTCCATCTTGGGCTTTTTCAAGAAAGTCGTATATGCTATGAAAGGCGCCGGGACCGTAGTAGTCATCTGCGTTTATTACGGCGATAGGACCGTCTGCCAGGTGTCTGGCGGCAAGAACCGCATGGGCCGTTCCCCATGGCTTTTCTCTGCCATCAGGTACAGAGTAACCTGCAGGGAGATCATCCAGCTCCTGAAATGCATACTCCACATCTATGTATTTTCCGGCACGATCGTCAATAAGCTCTCTGAAAGCTTCCTCGTTTTCTCTTTTTATAATGAAAATAACCTTTTGGAAGCCGGCCATAACCGCATCATAAAGAGAAAAGTCCAGTATAATTTCACCTGCTTCGCTTACCGGCTCAATCTGCTTGAGCCCTCCAAAGCGGCTGCCCATACCTGCTGCCATTATTACTAATATCGGTTTGTTCATTTTTGGGTACACTCCTAAAAAAATCTTTTTTCTTATTCTATAACAACTTTACCGTCTTAGCAAGTTTATGTATAATGTAAGTACTTCAGAGAAAAGAGGTGCAGTTATGTTTAAGACTATGGAAGACGCTGAAAGAGATGCTGTTCTGGCTACAGCGGATCTGATGGTGACCGCAGCAAAAACCGCTCCAAAGGGCAGCGGCAAAGATACCGTGGTTGCGGCTGTTCTCACCGGAGAAGAAAAGGACCGGCTGGCCGAGACCATGAGAGAACTGGGAAAAGAATATGATGAAGAATTCATACTGAGAGATGCGGGAAATGTGGATGCAAGCATATGCGTGGTGCTTATCGGCTGCAAAGATACACCTTTCGGACTGAGCAACTGCAGCATGTGCGGATTTAAAAACTGCGGAGAGACCAAAAAGCTGGGCGCAAATTGCGTATTTAATGTTACAGATCTGGGGATTGCTGTGGGATCGGCTGTTTCGGTGGCTGCAGATCACCGCATAGATAATCGCGTGATGTACTCTGCAGGCAGAGGAGCTATAAAGATGGGGTGCTTCGGAGAGAATGTAAAAATATGCTACGGAATACCGCTGAATGTATCACCAAAGAGTATTTATTTTGACAGAGGCGCCGGAGCAGTGCTTCTGTAGAGATATATATGTTGGGTTTATGGTGCTTCCCGGCAGGACCCTGCTGTATATTGTAATTGTAGGAGTACTTATGTGGTGGAGTACTTATTCGTGCTGTATGCAGGGACCTGCAGCAGAAGCTTGACTTATTATGTGGCTTTAAGCAGATTATAGCAAAGAAGCCGGTGGAAATCTTTATGTTTTTTGCCAAAAAATAAAGAAGGGTTTTGTATATAATACAAAACCCTATTTGTATTTCAGTAACATGTAGATTCTTACTGCCATGGAGAGATTTTCATGAAATTCCTTGTCGTTGACGCCCGGATCCAGAAGTTCATGAAGTTTAGACAGACGGTATCTGACGGTGTTTTTGTGGCAGAAGAGCCGCCTTGATGTTTCTTCAAGATCTCCGTGAGCAAGAATATAAGTGCAGGCAGTATCCAGAAGCTCGTGCTTGTCCCCGGACAGAGGCTTCAGGTATTCTTCCATGTAATCCTGAAGGTTTCTTGATTGAATCTCAGGCACCAGCAGACGATATATTCCGGTGTCACTGTACAAGCGCACAGGGACATCTTCCATGACGGCGATATTGCATGCCCAGAAGGCTTCCCGAACCGTCTTTCCGAAATGTTCTCCTGCAGGAAGCATGGAACTTACGCCGCAGCGCACACAATCCTTGTCTATCTGAAGAGTGACAAAAACGTCTGTAAGCAGGGCCCTGAACCTTTCGCTGTCAGGAATATCCTGGCTGAGAAAGACGAAATACCCGCCTCTGAACTTGCAGAGGGCAGCCTTTTTGCGCAGCTTTTCCATGGAACTCATTTTCCTGACCAGAGCAATGAGAGATTCATCGCTGTCGTGGCAGGAATCTTTTATGTAGACTGCGCGTATGAACCGTTTAAAATCCGAGTTTATTTTTTTGCAGAGCCTTGATTCTTCTCTGGAAGACAGTTCCTCAGCCAGAAGGCCCGCGAATTCTTTTTCCAGGGCGGCAATGTCCTCTCCCTCTTCCAGCTCATGACGTATAGCCATTATTATATCTTCAAAGAATTCATCTCCCCCAAATTCCAGAATGGGAAAATCATGGGAGTCTGCAAAATCCAGCGCTTCACGAGGCAGAGATTTTACAAGAACAGGTTTATATGCCATACAGCTTATATTAAGATCGTAAAGCCTTCTTATGGCATCGGTTATCAGTTCCGGATCGTCCTTGGCAAAGAGGAAACTGGTCAGAACAAGAGTTTTGCCGATGAAAATCTCATCCCTGGACATGGACGCACCCTTGATGAATTCAAAATCAAGGATTTCCGTACCGTTTACCGGCCTTGAAAGGCCTCCGGATCCGGCAATAAGTTTAAATTCTCTGCATATAGGAATGTCAAACAGGTCTTTGACCGTAAGCTTCATAATGTGCTCCTGATAAATTTATTCTGAAAACATCGGTGTTGAAAGATAGCGATCCCCGGTATCAGGAAGGAGGACTACGATATTTTTACCCTTATTCTCGGGGCGCAGAGCCAGAAGCACAGCTCCGTGAAGAGCTGCCCCTGATGTGATTCCAACAAGGAATCCTTCCTTTGAGGCTGCAAGGCGACCCTTTTCGTAGGCTTCTTCGTCTGTGACGGTTATTATTTCATCGTACACATGGGTATCCAGAATTGAAGGAACAAAATTGGCCCCTATGCCCTGCAGCCCATGAGGGCCTGCCTTGCCCTGAGAAAGCAGCGGTGAGGATGCCGGCTCTATGGCGATGACTTTGATATCAGGATTTTGCTCTTTCAGATATCTGCCCGTACCGGTAATGGTACCTCCTGTACCTACGCCGGCAACAAAGAAATCCACATTTCCGTCAAGATCTCTGTAGATTTCCGGACCGGTAGTAAGGTAGTGAATTTGCGGATTAGACGGATTATCAAACTGACCCGGAATAAAGCTGCCGGGAATCCGGCGGGAAAGCTCCTCGGCCTTGTCAATGGAGCCCTGCATTCCTCCGGACCCCTCTGTAAGGACAACCTGAGCCCCGTAAGCCTTCAGCAGATTCCTGCGTTCTACACTCATGGTGTCGGGCATTGTCAGAATAACCTTGTAACCTCTGGAAGCTGCGGCAGCAGCAAGGCCTATGCCTGTGTTGCCGCTGGTAGGTTCTATAATTGTTGCACCTGGTTTCAGGAGACCTTTTTTTTCGGCATCTTCAATCATTGCCAGACCAACTCGGTCTTTTGAACTTCCGGCCGGGTTAAAGGCTTCGGCTTTGGCGTAGATGGCGGCTTCAAGGCCAAGGGTTCTTTCTATGGCGTTAAGTCTGATAAGTGGCGTGTTGCCTACGAGTTCTGAAATGCTATTGTAAACTTTCATTTTTGCTGTACATCCTTTCCAAAACAGTAATGGCGATGAGGAGAACTCCTCCTCCTATAAACCAGCCGCAGAGCACATCTGTAGGCCAGTGAACTCCCACGTAAATTCTGCTGGGGCCGATAAAAACAGCCATAAACAGGCACAGGGCAGACAGAATATTGCGAAGTTTTTCGTTTTTGCAGTGCTTCCTTATGAGGTAAAACAGCAGGCCGTATACGATTATCGAAGTGGTGGAATGCCCGCTGGGGAAAGAAAATCCTCCCTGCTCCACCAGGTGCAGCGAAACATCAGGCCGAGCTCTTGAAAAGAGGTGTTTCATAGGCTTGTAGATAGCCAGCCCGCCTAAGGCAGAAAGTGAGGTGGGAAGACCATACGTGCGCCTGTTGGGAAGCAGCAGAAGTACAGTGCAAAAGGCTATAATTGTCACAGTGTCACCGCAGTGGGTTATGATGGTCACAACAACGTTGAGAATCGGTCCGCGAATAGAGAAAAAGGCTTTCTGAAGCCACAAATCAAAAGGCGAGGGCTCCATGTTATAGACCGAATTGAGTATCACGGCTGTGGCAGCGGCACAGATAAAGAGAGCTGCTGCCGCTATAATGCGCAATCGAGAATTTCTCCTTGTTTTTTCCATAAAAAACTCCTTAAATTTCTTTTAATTGATTATATACTTTTTAAGTGGAAAATACCATAGCTTTTGTGGTATAGTGTATATGATTGAGACATTTTCGGAGGAAAAGACAGTGAAAATTATAGGAAACATAGGTCCCTTCTGCGCTATAGCCAGGTCTGTGCTGGTTCTGGGGGAACATAAAAAAATAATCGATAATCTTAAAGCCCAGGGGAAAAAAGATGAAGAGAGAAAAGCCATTGCTGAGGTCTGTGATGTATGGTCAAAAAACATTGCAGATTATCTTGATCTCAAAGTAAACATTATAAATCCTGAAAATCTGCCAGAGGAAGGCCCCGTGGTTTATGTGGCCAATCACCAGTCTTATGCTGATATACCGGTATTTCTCTATGCTGTAAAACATCAGATCGGATTCATTGCCAAGGAAGAACTGAAAAAGATTCCCGTGTTTGCTGATTGGATAGCAAGAATAGGAAGCCTTTTCATTAAAAGAGGAGATGCACGGGCATCGCTGAATACCATCAATGAGGGCGCAGCAATGCTTAAGGATGGATATTCCCTGGTTATATTCCCTGAGGGAACCAGAAGCCATGGGACGGAGATGGGAGAGTTTAAACCCGGAAGTCTTAAGCTTGCCACCAAGGCAAAAGCAGTGATTGTGCCGGTTACTCTTACGGACACATACAAAATCTTCGAAGAAAAAGGTGTAGTAACAAAGAATGTGGAAGTAGGATTCAAGGTTCATAAACCTATAGACACATCTGCAATGGATCGCAAAGAACTTGCAGGCCTTAATGAGAGAATAGAAGAGATAATCAGATATGAATAACGGCAAAGCTGCCGCAACAGGAGGAGAAGATCCTGGAGCGGCAGCTTTTTTCAGTAATTTAGAAAGGAATTGACTAATTTGATTTTGATTCCTGAAGGGTGATTTCTATGTCCTTCATTTCATCATCGCGTACGATGGTCAGGGTAACGGTATCGCCCACCTTATGCTTCTGCACTTCTCTGATGAGCATATCAGAACTTTTTACTTGTGAACCATCTATCATGTATATCAGATCTCCGGACTGCAGGCCGGCGCTTTTTGCGCTTTCTCCCGTAACATCCTTGATATATACACCGGTAACTTTTACGCCGTATTTCATAGCTTCCGAAGCGGAAGTGAGATCGACGATGGTTATTCCCAATGCAGGCCTTCCTGTAACATATCCGTCTTTAATCAGAGAATCAGCAACGGCCTTTACGGTGTTGACCGGTATAGCGAAGCCCAGACCCTCCACATCAGAGCCTGATGATTTGGCTACGACCAGGCCGATAAGATTTCCGTACTGGTCAAATACGCCGCCTCCGGAATTTCCCGGATTTACCGAAGCGCTGGTCTGAAGCAGAGTCATAGCTTTACCGTCCAAGGTGATTTCTCTTTCAAGACCGCTTATTATACCTTCTGTAGCAGTTCCTGCCAGAGTTCCCAGGGGGTTGCCGATGACCACGGCCAGATCGCCTACGGACAGCGAGTCGCTGTCTCCCAGAGTAACAGGAGTAAGGCCGGAGGCATTTATTTTAAGTACTGCCACATCGGTCTGACTGTCAGCTGCCACAACAGTGGCATCATAGGTTGAATTGTCATGAAGTGTGACGGTAATAGAACTTGCACCCTCAATAACATGGTTATTGGTGAGAATATATCCGTCTTCGCTGTATACCACGCCGCTTCCTGCGCCGTTGGTAACGTACTGGCGCGCCCAGGAGTCGGTGGAGACGGATTCTGTAGTTATGGCCACAACGGAATCTTCATTCTTAGCTACTATTTCCTGTATTGAAAGTTCACTGCCGGTGGCTTTTACCAGATTGATATTATTTGTGTTCTTTGTTATCACAGAATTACCTGTCAGATGGGCAGTCAGCGCGAAAGCACCTGCGCCTATGACAGCAGAAAAAATCATTGCGAATATTAAAGTGACAACAAAAACTTTCCTGGTGACAAATTTTTCTTTCCTTGCCGGTTTCGCTGCTGACGGCTCCGGCGATGGCGATGAAACATTTCTATATTGTTCAAATCTGTCAGTTTGTCCGGACTCTTGCGTATTTCCGGAGAATTTGTTCCAGTCATCCATAAGTAAGACCTCCTTTTCGACTAAATTATATTAGTCATTTATGTATTTTCTGTGTAAAAATCATGGGAAATATGATAAAATAAATTGTTAAATTCGTATTAAGAAAAAAGAGTAAAGATATAGATATTATGGAAAAATATTTAGAACAATATTCACTGTGGAAAAAGGCAGAACTGCCGGAGGAACTTAAACGGCAGCTTGATGAAGTTGAAAGAAACGGAGAAGAGCTGTTTGACAGATTCTGCCGCCACATGACCTTTGGAACTTCCGGCCTTAGGGGCAAAATGGGAGTCGGAACCAATCGTATAAATGAAGCAGTTATACGCAGAGCAAACATGGGCGTAGCAGATTATCTCACATCAAAGCATGACAGAAGCTGCATGGTAATCGGCTTTGATACACGGCTCAATTCAGAGAAATATGCACGCCAGACGGCGGAGGATATGGCTCTTCGCGGTATAGATGTATATATCTTCGACAGACCTACTCCTGTTCCTGTGGTATCTTTTGCCATAAGAGACCTTGGCGCCGACGGGGGCATCATGATAACCGCCAGCCACAACCCCATGGAATACAACGGCTACAAAGTCTACGACCACAGCGGCAATCAGATAGACGACATCAAAGCCCGCAAGGTGGAAGCTTGTATCGAAAAGCACTCTTACTTTGAAAAAGTGCAGTCCTGCGACAATAAAGGAACGATAACTTTATGCAGTGATAATATAAAAGAAGCTTACTTTGACGCACTTGAAGACTGTTTCCTGCCATGGACAGATGATATGAAACAGGTGCAGGATGCTTTGGCAAACCTGTCGGTTGTATATACTCCGCTAAATGGAGCAGGCAGAGATTATGCCGTAAAAATATTTGAAAAGCTGGGCATTAAAAAAATCAGGTTCGTAGAGGAACAATGGGAGCATGACGGAACCTTTCCTACGTGCCCGTCACCTAATCCCGAGAATGCCAGGGCTTTTGACCTGGCGGCCGGCCAATACGCTGATGAGGACACCGACATAATTATCGCAACAGATCCTGACAGCGACCGAATGGGAATAATGGCAAGAAAAGACGGAACTTTCCGCCGTCTTACAGGAGACCAGACAGGCTTGCTTATGCTGGATTACATCTGCAGCTGCCATCAGAAGGGAATAGGAGGCAGAAATCTTGACGGGCACAAGACCGTGTACAAAAGCTTTGTGTCATCTCCATTTGCGGAAGACATTGCTGCGTCATATGGCGTTGAACTTGTTAATGTACCTACAGGGTTCAAGAATATTGCCCTGGAAATGGAAAAACTGGAAATATCCGGACGGGCAGAAGACTTCTTATTTGGCTTTGAAGAGAGCCTGGGCTATCTGTATGGCAATTATACAAGAGACAAGGACGGACTTCTGGCTTTGCAGATGACCTGCCTTATGGCGGCATGTCTGAAAGTGCGCGGCTCCGATTTGTACGGTAAGCTTGAAGAACTTTATCAAAAGCATGGATATGTTGAATCTAAAGCTGTATCCATAGACTTTAAATCTGAAAAAGACAGAGACAGAATGAACGGAATCATGGAAGGGCTGTTTGACGGCCGGCTGACTGATCTCATGGGGCAGAAGCCGGTATACGACCCTTCTGTAAGGGAACTTAACATGTATAAAGTGCGTCTTGAAGGCGGACATCAGGTGATAATAAGGCCTTCGGGTACAGAAATGAAAATTAAGATATATGCTTTCGCCAGAGGGAGCAGCGGAAAAGAGGCCGCCGAAAACCTTGACGAACTTATAAACCGGGTGCAGACCTTTGCGGACATGCAGAAGTGACACAAAAGGGGAGGAGTCAACATATGAATAAAGTACTGACAGCAGTAGATACAAGCGGGTCATTCAGAATATATGTAACCATAACCACCCAACTGGTGGAAAAGGCAAGAAAAATACACAGCACAACGCCGCTGGCCACAGCATGCCTCGGAAGAGTTCTCACGGGTGCGGGCCTTATGGGTCTGATGCTAAAAAACGAAAGCGATAAACTGACAGTAATCTTTAAAGGTGACGGGCCTGCAAGACAGATTCTGGTGACAGCCGATGGGCAGGGAAAAGTAAAAGGATATATAGCAAATCCCGATGTGGAGCTTCCTCTGAAGGAAAACGGCAAGCTGGACGTGGGAGGAGCTGTAGGTATAGGTGAATTGACAGTAATCAAGGATCTGGGGCTTAAAGAACCATATGTGGGAACAATAGCCCTGGTGTCAGGTGAAATTGCCGAAGATCTTACGGCCTACTACTATATTTCAGAGCAGCAGAACACAGCAATTTCTTTAGGAGTGAAAATAGAGCGTGACATGAGCACTGCATGTGCAGGCGGGATTTTTATTCAGCTTCTGCCGGAGGCTTCCGAAGAAGCCGTAGATGCTCTTGAGTCAATGATAAAAGAAATGGAGCCTGTGACAACGCTGATAGATCGCATAGAAGAAGAAATGCCTGAAGCAGATGACGGGAAAAAAGTCAGAAGGCTTACTGAGATGATATTTAGCGGAATGCCTCAGGATTTTCTGCCGGAAACACTGTCGGTGAAGGAATTGGCATGGGAATGCGACTGTTCAGAGGAAAGACTGGAAAAGATTCTGATGACCATAGGAAAATCCGATCTGGAAGAAATAATACGGGAGGATGGAGAAGCAGAGCTGGTCTGTCAGTTCTGTCTCAAAAAGTACCGGTTTGACAAGGCTCATCTCGAGAGGATTCTTGACAGTATCAAATAAATAATCCGGAGGCATGTATGTGCAGAAAAAGAGTCGGGGTAATCTTCGGAGGCCGCAGTGCCGAGCATGAAATATCACTGAAATCGGCAGCAACGGTGGCAGAAGCCCTGAATTCGGATAAATTTGTACCGGTATACATAGGAATCACAAAAAAAGGCGTCTGGAAAAATTTTTCAGGAGATGCAAAACAGATAGAAAGCGGAGAATGGGAAAGATATGCAGAGGAAACTGCTATAAACGATTTAAAAAACCAGATAGATTTTGCATTGCCCATACTTCATGGACCCTACGGAGAGGACGGATGCATACAGGGCATGCTTGAACTTATGGGGATACCATATGGGGGATGCGGAGTCCTTGCTTCTGCGGCTGCTATGGATAAACAGCTTTTCAAAGAAGTTTTGAGATACAGGGGACTGCCGGTGTGCAGAAGCCTCCTGGTGGATGGTCAGTCTGCAGATGATGGTGACGGAGCTGCGGATGCAGCAGAAATGATAGAAGAGGAATTGGGACTGCCATGCTTTATAAAGCCGGCAAATATGGGATCCAGCGTAGGAATAACCAAAGCACAAGACCGCAAGGCCCTGGAAGATGCCATAAAAAAGGCCGCCTTATATGATCGGAGAATAATCGCTGAAGAGTTTGTTCCCTGCAGAGAACTGGAGATAGCGGTTCTGGGAGGAAAAAATGCAGAGGTCAGTACCGTGGGGGAAATAATTCCGTCAAAAGATTTTTATGACTATACTGCTAAATATTCCGAGCAAGAATCACCGTCCCGGCTTGTAATACCGGCGGATATATCGGAAGAAGATAGGAAGGAAATCCGACGTATAGCGCTGGAAGCATATAGAGCCATAGACGGGTATGGATTCTGCAGGGCAGACTTTTTTAAAGACAGAAAAACCGGAAAGATATATATAAATGAAATAAACACAATACCGGGATTTACGGCCGGAAGCATGTTTCCCCTTCTGTGGGAAGCCGGCGGACGAGGCCTGCCCGAGATAATTGAAAGGATTATAGATCTGGGATATGAAAGATATTACGCTGAAAATAACAGGCAGACAGAAATATAAAGACAGAGAAGATGAACAGATGGAGTTTATCACTGACGGAAGGCTTTATGTCAGAAATGACGCCGCATATATAATGTACGATGAAAGTGAGCTTTCAGGAATGGAAGGCTGCACCACAACCATAAGGCTCAAAGATCGTTCTGTGAGAATGAAAAGAATCGGAGACAACGGCTTTGGAGCGGAACTGTACTTTGAAGAGGGCAAAAGGTTTAACAGCATATACTCCACACCTTATGGTCCGATGGGAATAGAGGTTCTGACAGATCAGGTCAAAAATGATTTTGATATGGAAAAAGGTAAAGGCTCCATAGCGGTACAGTATCAGATAAGCATGGAGGGAATTGCTGAAAGCTGTAATACCATTACCATAAATGTTATGTAATAATAAAAGAACAGAAGAGCGAGGAGAAAAGATGCACAAGACAGGTTTTGATTCGGAAAAGTATATCGAAGAGCAGTCCAAATATATATTGGAAAGAATAAATCAGGGGGATAGTGAAAGACTCTACCTTGAATTTGGAGGAAAGCTGGTTCATGATAAACACGCCATGCGCGTGTTGCCGGGATTTGATGAAAATGCCAAGATAAAGCTCCTGGAAAAGATGAAAGATCAGGCAGAAATTATAATATGCATTTACTCAGGAGATATAATAAACAGCAAGACGCGGCAAGACTTCGGCATTACATATGACCTTGAGGTTCTGCGCCTTATCGACATTTTCCGCAAACATGACCTTGAAATTAACAGCGTGGTTGTAACCAGATATGAAGACGCACCGGCGGTAAACAAATTTATAAACCGCCTGGAAAGAAGAGATATAAAGACATACAAGCATTTTTACACTAAAGGATATCCCACAGACGTCGACACCATAGTAAGTGAAGAAGGATATGGCGCAAATCCTTATATTGAGGTCACAAAACCTCTGGCAGTGGTGACCGGCCCCGGCGGAGGAAGCGGCAAACTGGCAACGTGCCTTTCACAGCTTTATCATGAGTATAAGCGGGGAAATAAAGTGAGATATGCCAAGTTTGAGACTTTCCCTATATGGAATCTGCCTCTCAAACATCCGGTAAACATTGCCTACGAAGCGGCAACGGCAGACCTTAAAGATGTAAATATGCTGGACTCTTTCCACCTTGAAGCATATGGAACCATGGCAGTGAATTACAACCGAGATCTGGAAGTTTTCCCTGTGGTAAAGCGAATAATAGAAAAGATCACCGGCCAGGCCGAGTATCAGTCGCCTACAGATATGGGTGTCAACAGGGTCGGTTTCTGTATAACAGATGATGAAGCGGTAAAAGAGGCTTCTGTGCAGGAGATTATACGCAGATTTATGATTGCCAAATGCGATTATAAAAAAGGAAAAATTACGGAAGAGGCACTTGAACGTTCTGAACTTCTGATGAAAGAAGTAGGAGCAAAAGAAGAAGACCGCAAAGTTGTTGCTCCGGCCAGAGATTATGCCGAATATAAGAGAAGATGTGACAAAAAATACGTAAATGTGGTGGTCATGGCTATTGAAATGCCGGATGGAAGCATGATAACCGGAAGAAGCAGCCGCCGCATGGTAGCAGCAGCGGCAGCGGTGCTCAACGCCGTCAAGAAGCTGGCGGGAATTGATGACGACAGGTATGTAATAGCACCAAATGTGTTTAAAGACATTCAGGACTTGAAGGCAAATGTGCTGAACCATGATAGGACAAGCCTGAATGTGGAGGAAATACTGACAGCACTTTCCATATCTGCAGAAATCAATGCCTGCGCTGATAAAGCCGTTCAGATGCTTGGAATGCTCAAGGGATGCAAAGCTCACTGTACTGCTATTCTCAGCGACAGAGATGAGCAGACCTTAAGAAGTATGGGAATAGATGTTACATGTGATCCGGAATATGTTACCACCAATCTGTATTTCGCATAACTGATATACACTGTGGGTTTTCGGATTGGGAGAAAGATATGGTAAAAAGACGTAGAATAAAATCTGCAAAAGAAACACTTAGAAAAAGGCAGGGGAAAGCTGCCAAGGAGACGATTAAACGCAAAGAGGGATTTAAATACCAGCTGATTCTGGAAGGAGTATGTGTAGGTTTTCTTACAGGTGTGATTGTATCACTGTACAGGTATATGTTCCTCAAAATAGAAAGCATGAGGGAACTCTTTATAGATGCCGCCGGAAAAAAAATTCTGGTAGCTGTTCTGGGAGTAGGACTGCTGATATTCATGCTTGTTGTGGCAGCCGCAGTTATAAAGAGAGAACCGATGGCAGGAGGAAGCGGCATTCCTCAGGTCGAGGGAGAACTTAAAGGAAAAATAAATGCCAACTGGATACAGGTGATAATCGCAAAATTTGCAGGAAGCCTTTTGTCTATAGGCAGCGGACTTTCACTGGGAAGCGAAGGCCCCAGTGTGCAGCTGGGAGCTATGGCGGGGAAAGGCTTTTCACGAATAAACAATCGCCTCAGAACCGAAGAAAGACTGCTTCTTACCTGTGGCGCGGGAGCCGGCCTGGCTACCGCCTTCGGAGCACCTCTGGCGGGGGTGGTGTTTACTCTTGAAGAGATGCACAAAAACTTTTCCCAGGAAATTCTGCTGAGCACTATGGCATCTGCCATCACAGCAGATTGCGTGGCGTCGTACATATTTGGACTGAGGCCGGTATTTAATTTTGCTGTGAGTGATGGTATGCCGCTGAGCAGAATCTGGATGGTTATTCTGCTGGGAATCCTCATGGGGCTTTTCGGTGTGTTTTATAATAAAACCACGTTCTTTGTCCAGGATCTTTTTTCGGGGATGAATCCTGTGATAAGCAGGCTCGTGATACCTTTTGCAATGATAATGGTGCTGGTTTTTGTAATGCCTGAAGCACTGGGAAGCGGCGCATCCCTGATAGAACCTGCCGGAAGCGGAACTCTTGGCGTTAAAGCGCTGATCTTGCTTCTCATAGTAAAATATATATCGTCTGCTGTAAGCTTCGGAAGCGGGCATGCAGGAGGAACATTTTTGCCGCTGCTGGTTCTCGGGGCTATAAGCGGCGGTCTGTTCACGGAAATTATAAGCCCTCTTGCGGGTTATAATGACAGCTATATTGAGTATTTCGTGATTCTGGGTATGGCAGGCTACTTCAGCGCCATAGTAAGGGCGCCGATTACAGGAATAATTCTTATAAGCGAGATGACAGGAACTTTTTCCAATCTGCTGTCGCTGTCCATGGTTTCGCTGGTGGCATATATGGTTGCAGATATACTTAAAGGCAGACCGCTGTACGAAGAATTGACTGAGAGAATGATTGCTGGCGGAAAGGCAAAGAAGCCAAGCCGGAAGAATAAAATACTTATAGAAAGCGAAGTCCACTACGGATCTCTCATGGAAGGAAAACCGCTGTCCATGATTGATCTGCCTATGGGATGTCTGGTGGTGTCCGTGCAGAGAGACAAACATGAAATTGTTCCCGGAGGCGGAACTGTATTGATGGCCGGAGATAAGCTTGTGCTTCTGTGCAATGAAGATCTGGTCATGAAAGCGCAGAGAGAACTGGATGAAAAATGCCGAACCGTGGTCAATGCCCGGTAACCCATTATAATTTAATAAATCAGAAAAATAAGAGCCGCCGGTTCCGAAAACTCACAGCAATGTGTATTTTGTCGGAGCAGGCGGTTTTTTACAAGCAAAAAGAAAGCTGCCGACGGGGACCCGGCAGAATCAGGGCTTCTTTGCGTAGATGGCCTCTCTGCGAGAACGTGTCTGACTGTCCATAGACAGCAGCCATTGACCTCGCTCCAGAAGGCGTCCTCTGGAAAAGACAGACAATTGCTTATACAAAGAAGAGAGCTCTAAAAAGCCTTTGTCAAAGAGCTCTTTTTCCTCTATCATTCGCAGGAAAAGCTCCGGAGTCTTTTCGAAAAAAATGCTCATTTCAAAGCCAAACACACCGGAGAGCTGATAAAGAAATTCCGCGTCAGGAGTCCGGTTGCCTAATTCGTATGCGGCATACAGATTGCGGCTTATCCCCGTAATATCTGCCAGCTGGCTCTGACTGAGCCCTTTGCTGAGGCGAAGTATGCGAAGATTCTGACCTATATTTTTCTGTGTTTCAAGCTTCATAACCTTATAATTCCTTTTGAACTTATTCCTTCTCTGAAAGACGGCTGTTTCCTTCCCCTCTTATTAAATAAGAGTGTGATCAGGTTGAAAAGGTTGCATAATTTAAAGGAATATTTGCTAAAAGAATAAAAATTTGCCTGACAGATGATAAATATCATCTGGTAGTTGCTTCAACTATTAGTTTAAACGAGATAACTTTAAGTATAAGACAAAAGATTCGCTTTATACTAGCAGAAGAGGAGACAGGGCATGCCAAAAGACAGCGGTCAGCAGCTTAGGACATTGGATCAGAAAGAAATGGGTCGTCGTGTCAGAAACAGACGTGAAGCTATGAATATGAGCAGAGAAGATCTGGCAGAAAAGCTTGGAGTTTCTACGCAGTTTGTGGCGGATATTGAATACGGCAACAAAGGTGTCTCCATAAGAAAACTTTATCTTCTGTGCCAGATTCTTGATGTGACGGCTGACTATGTCCTGGCAGGGAATGTTTATTCCCGTGATGAAGATGAAGAGGCTGTTAAAGTATGTGAAGAGATAATGGGGCTGTTGCAGAGATGCGACGCCAGACAGCTTAAAGGCATACGCGAGATTGCTGAGATTTATGCCGACGGAGTCAGCCCCGGAAAAAACAGAACGGAGTAAGCTAAAGGAGAGAACGGATTGAAAAGTACCGAAAGGGTAGAAACCCGCGCTGAGAGAGAAAGAATGCTTACATCTTATTACGATGAAGTATTCCGTTACCTCAGCGTTTTTAATATTGAAAAAGCTTTTCTTGAGGATGCGATACAGGACACCTTTGTGGAAGCATATGCAAACCTTGATAGTTTGCGGGATGCAGAAAAAATGAAATACTGGCTTTTAAAAATAGCCAAGAGGGTGGGCATCAGATATGTAACAAAGCAGCATAAGACCACAGTGAAGGAATGCTCACTGGAGAGCCTTCCGGATATCGGCAGGAAAGTGAGTTCTGCAGAGTATGAAAAAGAACTCAATAACCTTGTCCGGGCGCTGAGCACAAGAGAATTGTACTCTTACATAAATCGTTTAAACGAAAAAGAGCGCAAAGTCCTGCTTCTCTATTACGTATACGGACACAAGCTTAAGGATATTGCCGCAATGCTGGGTGAAAGCAGCAATACAGTAAAGAGCATTTCAAGAAGGGCCAAGATTAAACTGAGAACAATGCTGGAGGAAGGGGGCTTCTGTGATGAAGAGTGATCAATACAGAGAAAGCACAGGCCGCAGGCTTAGAGACGCGTACATGTCAGAGCCTGTACAGAGAAGCGCTTCCGCAGAGGATTTTGACAAATGGAAAAAAGCAGGCGAAAAAAAGCGTATTGAGATAAAAAAGCGCCACAGAAAGACGTTTGCTTGTGCTGCAGTTGTGGTGACAGCACTTTTCATCGGTGTGACTTGTGCAGTGAACCCTCCGCAGGTAGAAGCCGGAGGAAAAAGGGGTAGTGAGATAGGGGGACAGATGACAACTGTAGAGGTATATAAATCTCAGGAAGCTCTGCCTGAAGAGATCAAAGAGGAGTTTCTGCTTTTTCCGGAACTGCCCGAAGGATATGAGATAGAAGAGGTGAGAGTGGAGAAAAGGCTGAATGGAACAAGTGTATCAATGATAGGAAGGTGTAACGGGAAGAGAGATGTTTACATTAGAGAATTCAGTTCACAGGAAATGAGTGGAATCGCTTTGCTTGAAGGTGAAGAGAAAAAAGTTCTCGTTGGAAATGAAGAAATTGAATTGTTCATTAAAGAGTATTTAGAGGAACGAAATTATAAGTTTTTATATAACGATGTTTTTATAAATATAGAAGCGCATAATGAACTAAAAGAGGAAGATATAATAATGTCAATTAAAACGGCTGTCTCAAAATAAATGAGACAGCCGCTGACTTGTGTTAAAATGAATATGAATAACCAGTGGAAGTATAAGAATTGTCTCCAATGTAGTCCTTGCTGACACACTTAAGACGGTATGTAGTGCCGCGTACAAGATTCTTATAAACGTGATCAAAAGCAAAATAGTGCGCGTCCAGTCCGTTGTTATATAAAACGTAGTCGCTGTTTTCTGTTGCCAGAGACCAGGTGCCATCGGAGTTGAGCTTTTGCAGATATACTACAACACTGTAACGATCCACTACCCTGCTAAAGGAAATATCTATTGTGGCTTCTGCCCTCGTTGCGCTAACACGAGAAATTGCAAAATACATCGAACTGGTGTTATACGGCTGTGCTGTATCGCCGCCATCGGGAACTGCAGCAAAGGCGGCCGCACAACAGGAAAATGTCAGAGCGATAGCCATAACGACAATCAATAACTTTCTTTTCATTGTTTTCTTTTCCTCCTTAAAAAGCATATGGGTATATGTAATTAAAGAAATTTTACAGTTGGAGGATAGGTAATCAAGCAATTTTTAGAAATTGTAACAGAAAGTTACCATCCGTCACGAGGGCATGTCAGAATACGCCAAAGTACGTGTACTAAAGAAAAAACACGATGAAATTTACTAAAGGGGTTACATTTTTGGATTTTTATGTTATAATATCATGTGGTAAAGGTTAATTTTTTAACAAGACAGTCAAAACATTCAAATATCTTAAGGAGGCATTTTCAAATGAAAAAAATTGGTGTATTAGGTACCGGTACTATGGGAGCCGGAATTATTCAGGTTCTTGCACAGCATGGTTATGAAGTAGTAATGAGAGCAAGAAGAGAATCCTCAGTAGAAAAGGGTCTCGCAACAGTAAAGAAAAACCTGGATAAGATGGTTGCCAAAGAAAAAATAACTGCAGAAGAAGCAGAAGCAGTTTTCAGCAGAATTCATGGCTCAACAGATATCAACATCATCGCAGATGCTGACCTGGTTATCGAAGCAGCAACAGAAGATATGGAAGCAAAGAAGGCTCTCTTCGCAGAATTAGACAAACTTTGCAAACCTGAAACGATTATCGCAACCAACACTTCCTCACTATCAATTACAGAAATTGCAGCAGCAACAGGCAGACCTGACAAGGTTATCGGAATGCATTTCTTCAATCCTGTTCCTGCAATGAAGCTGGTAGAAATAATTAAAGGACTGACAACTTCAGACGAAACAAAGGATACTATCCTGGCTCTGACAGAAGCTCTGGGCAAGACTCCTGTAGAAGTTGCAGAAGCTCCTGGATTCGTTGTAAACAGAATCCTCATTCCAATGATTAACGAAGGTATCGGCATCTTAGCTGACGGCGTTGCCGATGCAAAGGGTATCGATACAGCAATGAAGCTTGGCGCTAACCACCCAATGGGACCTTTAGAGTTAGGCGACCTTATCGGACTTGATGTTTGCCTGGCAATCATGGAAACTCTTTACACAGAATACGGCGATCCTAAATACAGACCGCACGTTCTGCTGAGAAAGATGGTAAGAGCAGGAAAGCTCGGAAGAAAGACCGGAATCGGTTTCTACGATTACAGAAAGTAATTTAAAAAAGTACATAAGCGGCAGTTACGCAAGCTGCGAAGCGGCGGTATGCCTTCTGCCATAACACAGACAAAAGCGTATTTTATCCCCGGCTATTTTATAGTCGGGGATATTTTTACAGAAACGCAGCTGTACCATATTTATTTCAGACAATTACGGGCAGCTAAAGGGAAATAACTGATGCGGTTATTTACTGAAATCCCTTGTACCCTTTTCCTTCATGATGTAAAATACAAAAACAGATATTACATGTTTTGAAGGTATACACACTGAGGTAAAGAAAATGTTAAAAATTCCATGCACAAGCAAAATAGATCATATGTCTGCCATCAATCAGCCTGCAGCACGCTGCAAAGACGGAGACACAGTCATCTTCCAGACCATGGACTGCTTTGACGGTGCAGTTACTGATAAAGGCATATTCGACCGGGAGGGGAAAAAAGAAGGAAAATATATGGCCAACCCTGCCACGGGACCTCTTTACATAGAGGGCGCGATGCCTGGTGACGCACTGTCTGTCGAGATTTTGGACATACAGACCCGCGGATGGGGAGTTATGGGAACAGGTTTCGGGCAAAATGCCTTCATTAACTATAAGGGCGAATCTGAGATGCGCGTATTCAATTACGAAGACGGATTTGTAAAAATAGGCAGCAAGCAGATTCCTACAGATATAATGATAGGCGTTATTGGGGTAGCGCCCGCAGGAGACCCTATACCTACAGTTACACCGGACTCTCACGGCGGAAACATGGACTGCAATCGGATTGTGACCGGATCGAAAATCTTGTTTCCCGTAGCTGTGGAAGGCGGTTTGCTGGCTATGGGTGATCTCCATGCGCTTATGGGTGACGGTGAGGTCTTTGAGTACGGGCTGGAAACTGCAGGTGAAGTAACAGCGCGTGTAAAAGTTGTAAAGAATGCCGTAAAAGAACTTGCAATAAAGCAGCCGACCTTATATCAGGGAGGCAGAGTGATGACTGTTGCTTCCGCAAAGACATATGAAGATGCCGTTCGTCTGGCGCTGGAAGCGATGTATGAATATCTGCTGGCTCGCGGATGGGAGAAAGTGGACGCAGGGATGCTCATGAGCATGAAATGCGATCTGGCCATTTGCCAGATTGTGGATCCGCAGATTACGGTTCGCGCCATGATGGATGAAAATCTCATTTGATATTACTGAATATAATTGAAGCAAAACACAAAGCGCCGGACTCCCAACCGGGAGTAGCGGGTCTCCGAGAGCCGGATTTTAGGATCCGGCATAAGGACGGCCGGTATAAAGCAGGCGCTTTTTTCTTTTTCCGGAGCGGAGCTTTTGTCTGACACGAGAATGCCCGAAAATGAAGTCGCCATACAATTTGCGCATAAAATTCAAAAAATATTCAAAATTATTTATTTTTATGCTTGACAACCCAGTAAAAAGGGGGTATTATATGCATGTTGATGCATAAAGGATGCATCTGATGAATAGGAGATGCATAAAAATGGCAATGAAAAATTATCCTTTCACAATTGAAAAAGAATCTATGCGAAACCCTTTCGTAGGAATACCGTCCTTCCTTATGTCGCCCATGTGCTTTGATCTGGATCAGCTGGAGGCAGATATTGCAGTAATAGGGATGCCCTATGATATGGGCACATCGGTGAAGACTGGTGCCAGATTTGGGCCGCGAGGAGTCCGAGAAGCCTCAACATATAACTGCTACGCCCACGAAGGCTGGTATGATCCGCTGAGAGATGAGATGTTTCTTGGAGAACCCTGGAAGATCGTGGACTGCGGAAACATAGATGTTCTGCATACGGTGTATGAAAGGAGTTTCAAAAACTGCGAAGCGGCAATCCGAAAAATTCTGTCAAAAGGAGCTATACCATTTACCATAGGCGGAGATCATGCAATAACAACGCCTATACTGAGAGCCTTTGACAGCTACAGCGACCTGTGTGTTATACAGTTCGATGCCCATCTGGATTTTACCTATAAACCTTTTGACATAGCAGAAGGCCCCGGAAGCCCTATGCGAAGAGCCTCTGAGATGGGGCATATAGGAAAAATAATACAGATAGGAATGCGGGGCATAGGCAGCTCGCAATATTCGGACTTCCAGGATGCAAGAGCCAACGGAAACACCATAATCACTTCCGGAGAAGTAAGAAAGAAGGGTGTGGAATATGTGGCTTCTCAGATTCCGGAGGGAAAGAATTATTACATAACATTTGATATAGACGGACTTGACCCATCCATTGCCATCGGAACCGGTTCACCGGTGCCTTTCGGACTTTATTACGAAGAGGCCAGCGCCATTATAGAAGCAGCAGCCTATAAAGGCAATATTGTCGGATTCGACGTAACGGAGGTGTCACCGCCCAACGATACAAGCGACATGACATCCATGTACGCGGCGCAGCTGATGCTGGATGCAATGTCATTTTTAACAAAAGCTAAAGAAAAGAAGAATAAATAGAAAATCACGGAGGAAATAAAAATGAAAAAGTCAGTAAAATTTTTAACAGTAGCACTTATCGTCGTTCTTTCAGTATGCATGCTGGCGGGCTGTGGAGGAAAGGAAGAAACATACATCGCAGCAACAGAGCCTACATATCCGCCATTTGATACGACCGATGAAGACGGAAATATCGTAGGATTTGATATGGATCTGCTCAATGCAATTGCAGAAGATCAGGGCTTCAAGGTTGAATATCAGGCATTCGAATTCGATGCAATCATTCCTGCAATCAATGCAGGCAACGCAGATATCGTAGCAGCAGGAATGAACGTTACAGCCGAAAGAGCAGAAAAAGTTGATTTCTCAGACAAATATTTTGACAGTGGAAAAGTCATCATTGTAAAGAAGGACAATGACAAGATCAACAAAGCAGAAGATTTGACTGCCGACATGAAAGTTGCAGCACAGATCGGAACTACAGAAGCAGAATATGTTCAGGATCTTGCATCAAAGGGTCAGATCAAGGAAGCAGTCGTTCTGAACCAGACTACTCAGTGCATACTGCAGCTCCAGAACGGTGACGTAGATGCAGTTGTCATGGACGCACCTGTAGCTAAGTACTATGAATCAAAGAACAGCGATACCATCAAGCAGGTTAAGTCCCTTATAGATCCGGCAGAAATGGCTTTCGCAGTAACAAAGGGCAATACGGACCTTCTGGAAAAGATCAATGCCGGTCTTAAAAATGTTAAAGACAGCGGAAAATATGACGAACTGGTTGCAAAATGGTTCTCAGAAGAATAGCAGATAAATAAAAAAACATAACACCGCGGAAGATGATTCTTCCACGGTGTTTTTGTGATATAATAAAAGAAAATAAAAAAGTGAGGGAAACAGGATGTGGATTTTATTTGCTTTTGGCTCTGCTATATTTGCAGGAGCGACATCAATACTTGCAAAATGCGGTATCAGCAGGACTGATTCTACCGTGGCTACAGCAGTGCGTACCATAGTTGTTCTGGTTTTTTCATGGCTGATGGTCTTTGTTGCAGGATCTCAGGATCAGATCTCTTCGGTGGGAGGGAAAACCTTTGTATTTCTTGTGCTTTCGGGACTGGCAACAGGCGGTTCATGGCTCTGCTACTTTAAGGCTTTGCAGATAGGAGATATAAACAAAGTCGTTCCTATAGACAAATCAAGTACGGTTCTTACCATACTGCTGGCCTTCGTACTTCTTGGCGAAGAAATAAGCCTTACCAAAGGAATCGGTGTTGTGCTTATCGGAGTCGGAACCTTCATGATGATAGAGAAGAAAGATGTGGCAGAAAAGAAAGAAGGAGGAAAAGGCTGGCTCTTTTATGCTGTAGGTTCTGCGGTTTTTGCAAGCATGACAGCCATCTTGGGCAAGATAGGAATTTCCGGAGTGGAGTCCAACTTGGGGACAGCAATCCGGACAGGCGTTGTACTTATCATGGCATGGATTATGGTCTTTGCTACAGGCAAACAGCACCAGGTCAGAGATATACCCCGTAAAGAACTCGTATTTATATGCCTTTCGGGGCTGGCAACAGGAGGCTCATGGCTGTGCTACTATAAAGCTCTTCATGACGGGCTTGCCAGTGTTGTTGTGCCTATAGACAAGTTGAGCATTCTTATAACAATAGCATTCTCCTACATAGTTTTCGAAGAAAAACTGACAAGAAAATCAGCAATAGGACTGTTTTTCATCGTTGCAGGCACCCTGATAATGCTTATTTAACCGGCCCGAGCGCGATTTGCCTTGCATTTTTTGCATTGTGAGTATATCATTAACACATACACATTCTATACAGCAATTCTTAAATTTCTAGGAAAGGTACGGACCGCTTCTTAAGGTCCGGCATTACAGGTAAAATAATGGATGAAAAAATTTTAGATTCTGAAATAACACCGGAGGAAAGCACACCTAAAGAGCCCAGACCTGAGGTTGAAGGGATCCTGGAAATACAGGAAGAAAACAACTTCGGATTTTTGCGCTTTTCAAATTTCCTCACCAGTGACAGGGACATATATGTGTCACCGACACAGATACGCCGCTTCAATCTTAAGACGGGGGATAAGATAAAAGGTATAACCAGACTTCCAAAGGAAGGAGAGAGATTCGGAGCACTTCTTTATGTGCTTACGGTAAATGGTGATGAACCGGGCGTGGCAATCAGGAGACCTGATTTTGAGGATCTAACACCGGTATTCCCATATGAGAGAATACGTCTGGAGAGCGGCAGCCGCGAGCTTTCCATGAGGCTTATAGACCTTGTTGCACCTATAGGAAAAGGGCAGAGAGGACTCATTGTAGCTCCTCCGAAAGCAGGAAAAACGGTTTTGCTCAAGAGCATAGCCAATTCCATAGAGGCCAGCTATCCTGACATAGAAATGATAGTCCTTCTCGTGGATGAAAGACCTGAGGAGGTTACGGACATGAGAAGATCTCTGAAGGGAGGCGAGGTTATATATTCAACTTTTGATGAACTGCCTCAACATCACGTAAAAGTAGCTGAAATGGTCCTTGCGAGAGCCCAGAGGCTTGTAGAACACGGAAAAGATGTGGTGATACTTCTTGACAGCATCACCCGACTGGCGAGAGCATATAACATGGTGGTGCCGGCATCCGGCAGGACTTTATCCGGAGGACTCGATCCGGGAGCTCTGCATAAACCTAAAAAATTCTTCGGTGCTGCCAGAAAGATGGAAGAAGGCGGATCCATAACCATACTGGCAACGGCGCTGGTAGAAACGGGAAGCCGCATGGATGATGTTATATTTGAAGAATTCAAAGGAACGGGAAACATGGAACTTCATCTCGACAGAAAGCTTTCCGAAAAGAGGATTTTCCCGGCCATAAGCCTGAACAAATCGGGAACACGGCGTGAAGATCTGCTGATGGATCAGGAGGAACTGGAAGCCGTATGGACCATGAGAAGAGCTCTGGCTAATAGCAATTCTCAGGATGTGACAGAAACCATTATCGAAAACCTGGCCCATACCAGAAACAACAGAGACTTTATACAGGTAATTAAAAAAGTAATGCTTGATGACTGAACAAGATAAAGGTAAAAGATGGACTTAAAAAAGATTTTTCTTAAAGACGCCTGCCCAACTTCAATCGGCGGACAGGCCATAATGGAAGGAATAATGATGCGCGGACCGAAGAAGACCGCCATAGCAGTGCGCCTTCCTGACGGCACGATACACATGAAAACTCAGCCTTCACCAAAGACCGGCAAATGGACAAAAGTTCCTCTTGTAAGAGGAGTGGTGAGTTTTGTGACATCTCTTGTGGAGGGTACCAGAACGCTGCTTTATTCAGCGGATATCCTTGAAGAAAACTACCCGGAGGAATACGAAAAAGACAAGTTTGACATATGGGTGGAAGAGAAATTCGGAAAAGAAAGAGCCTGGAAGATACTGATGATGCTTTCGGTAGTCGTTGCGCTGGTTCTTTCAATAGGCATATTCATGCTTCTTCCTACCGTGGTGGTGGGGCTGCTTTCGAAGGTGACAGAAAGCATTATTCTGCTGAACCTTGCAGAAGGGGCCATGCGTCTGGTGATATTTATCATGTACATCGCGCTTATAGGAAGAATGCAGGACATTAAGGTGGTTTTTCAATATCATGGTGCAGAGCATAAAACAATACATTGCTTTGAAAACGGTCTTGAACTGACACCTGAAAACGCGCAGCAGTTCTATACCCTGCATCCACGCTGCGGAACCAGCTTCCTGATGTTTGTAATGGTAATTGCGGTTCTGGCCCATGCCCTTATGGGTTGGCCCAATGTATGGATGAGGATACTGACCAGACTTCTGGTGCTGCCGCTTATAGCAGGAGTGTCCTATGAACTGCTTAAATGGGCCGGACGCAGCGATAACTGGCTGGTAAAAACCTTGAGCCTGCCGGGAATATATCTTCAGAAACTCACAACCAGAGAGCCTGATGACAGTCAGCTGGAGGTGGCAATTGCCGCCCTTAAAGCTGTACTGCCGGATAATGACACGCCTTATTTTGAGGGTTTATGCGATATCAACGGGGAACCTCTGAAGGAAGAGCGGGACAATAACGAAGAAGGAAAAGAAGGAAATGAGTCTACCACTTAAAGAACTTATAAAAATAGGAGAAAACCAGCTGAAAGAAGCAGGTATAGAAGACGCGGCAAGGGACGCCAAAACTTTATACTGCTTTATGGACAAGCTGGATTCCGTAGGCCTTATGATGCACTGGCAGGATGTGCTGCAGGATAAGGTCGGAGAGGAATATTTCAGACTGATAGAAAGAAGAACTTCCGGAGAGCCTCTTCAATATATAACAGGCACGCAGGATTTTATGGGACTGACCTTCAATGTAAATCCGTCAGTTCTGATTCCGAGACAGGATACCGAAACAATGGTGGAGGATGCACTGGAGATTCTTCGGGAGGGAACTCTGCGCGGTGAAAAATATTACGGAGCTTCAAATGCAAGGGAGATTCTGGATCTGTGCTGCGGAAGCGGAGCGATAGGAGTGTCCGTCGCAAAACTTTTTCCAAAAGCTAAGGTCACATGTTCTGAACTGAGCGGTGAAGCATTGAAAACTGCCGAAGAAAATGCCCGAGTAAACGGCTGCAAAGGAATAAAGTTTGTTCAGGGCGATTTGTTTTCGCCATTTTGCGGCAGACTGGGAAAGAAGAAATTTGATTTCATTATTTCAAACCCTCCTTATATCGAAAGCGATGTGATACCAACTCTTCAGAGAGAAGTAAAAGACCACGAGCCTGTCATGGCTCTGGATGGAGGAAAAGACGGACTGGATTTCTATCGCAGAATTGCAGAAGAAGCACCGGAACATCTGCACAAAAAAGGCATATTGATGATGGAAATCGGATATAACCAGGGTGAGGCCGTAAAAGCACTGCTTGATGAGACTCAAAAGTTTACGGACATACAGGTGCTGAAAGATCTGGCGGATAAAGACAGAATAATCACAGCGGTTCTTAAAGGCAAAAAAGCTGAAAACCGCTGAATTTCAAAAAATACTTGATTTATTGATTTCTGTGTGATATATTGTAATGGCTGTGAATCTGCACAGCAAAAATATGTCGCGACAGACAAGAAAGAGGTAAAAGCATGAAGGAAGGAATCCATCCTGATTATAAGGAATGTAAAGTAACTTGCGCATGTGGTAACACTTTTGTTACAAAGTCAACAAAAGAAGAGCTGAGACTGGACGTATGTTCAGCATGTCATCCGTTCTTCACAGGTCAGCAGAAGTTCGTCAACAGAGGCGGCCGTGTTGAAAAATTCAAAAACAAGTACAACATTGACTAATAATCAAAAACAAACCGGAAGACACTTCCGGTTTTTTTATGTATAAAGAGCCGTGCTTTTCGCTTTTCAAAATCCGCTGACTATGATATAATATCCGTTTAGATATAGATAATAAATTTTAATCCCAAGGAGACTGAAATGTTTGATAAATTAGACTTTATACTGGAAAAATACGAGGAACTTTCCATGAAGGTTTCTGACCCGGATGTGATAAATAATCAGCCTCTGTGGCAGAAACACATCAAGGAAATGGGTGAGATGGAACCCATCGTTAATAAATACAGAGAATACAAAAAAGCTAAGGAAGGAGTTGCCGAGGCAAAGGAAATGCTGGAATCGGGAGATGAAGAGCTTAAAGAACTGGCAAAAATGGAACTTTCGGAACTGGAGGACAGTATTCCCGAAATGGAAAACCAACTGAAAATCCTGCTTCTTCCTAAGGATCCTAACGATGAGAAGAATGTAATATTGGAAGTTCGTGCAGGAACCGGAGGAGAGGAGGCAGCGCTCTTTGCCCAGGATCTTCTGCGCATGTATCTGAGATATACCGAGAGAAGAGGCTGGAAAGCCGAGATCATGGATTCCAATGATACGGGAATAGGAGGAATAAAGGAAGCAAGCGTGCTCATAAAAGGAAAGGGAGCTTATTCCAGACTTAAATATGAGAGCGGAACTCACAGGGTGCAGAGGGTGCCGGAAACAGAAAGCTCCGGCAGAATCCACACATCTGCAGCAACGGTAGCAGTGCTTCCGGAAGTGGATGACGTGGAGGTGGAAATCAATCCAAACGACGTGAGAGTGGATGTATATCGTTCTTCAGGAAACGGAGGACAGTGCGTAAATACCACCGATTCCGCCGTAAGACTTACACATCTGCCTACGGGTCTGGTAGTTACATGTCAGGACGAAAAGTCGCAGATAAAAAACAAAGAAAAGGCTTTTAAAGTGCTTCGTTCAAGGCTGTATGATATGAAGCTGCAGGAGCAGAACGATGAGATTTCGGCAGAGAGACGAAGCCAGGTGGGCTCCGGGGACAGAAGCGAAAGAATAAGAACATACAATTTTCCGCAGGGAAGAGTTACAGATCACCGTATCGGAATGACCATATATAAACTGGACAGCTTTCTGGACGGTGAAATAGACGAAATCGTAGATGGGCTGATTACCAGTGATCAGGCCGAGAAGATGAAAAACTTTTAAGCAATGGAAACAAGGATTTTAGGAATTTCAGAAAAAGATATACAAGCAGCGGCAGACATTCTCAAGACCGGAGGACTTGTGGGTTTCCCCACAGAAACAGTATATGGCCTGGGAGCAAATGCCATGGACAGCGAGGCTGTAGGGAAGGTATACGCCGCTAAGGGAAGACCAAGCGATAATCCCATGATTGTTCATATAGCCGGCGAAAAAGAAATGGAGAGACTTACCGACGTTATAACTCCGGATATGAGGCGGCTGATGGAAGCTTTCTGGCCGGGACCTCTGACTATGGTCGTGCCCGCAAGGCCGGAAGTGCCCAGAGTAACTACAGGGGGTCTTGACACTGTGGCTGTGCGAATGCCGGACAGCAGCACCGCTCTTGAACTTATCAGAGAGGCGGGATGTCCTCTGGCAGGTCCCAGCGCAAATCTTTCGGGGCATCCCAGTCCCACTACGGCGGCGCATGTTTATGATGATCTGCATGGGCGTATTGATGCAATAATCCAGGGAGAACCCTGCAAAGTGGGAATAGAGTCAACGGTTATAGACATGACTTCAGATAAACCCATGATCCTCCGCCCGGGAATCATAACTCCTGAAGAACTGTCCACAGCTCTTGGAAAAGACGTGGGAATAGATCCTGCCATATTAAAAAAGCCCGAAATCGTAAAAGGAGATGGGCTGCTGGAAACGGGAGAGGATTTTAAACCTAAGTCACCGGGAATGAAATACAAGCATTATGCACCCAAGGCGGAAATGATAATTTTCAAAGGAGATCCGGAGAAAGTTCGCCTTGCTATTGCCGAGGAGAAGCTTTTAAGAACGGGATACGGTCAGAAGGTAGGCATAATAATATACGATAACGACAATCCTAAGGAAGCTGCGCACCGGTTCTTTGCTCAGCTCAGGGCTTTCGATAAAAGCGGAGTTGACGTAATAATGGCAGCGGCGCTGGAAGAGGATGGTGTCGGTCTTGCGGTGATGAACAGAATGTTCAAGTCAGCAGGTTATAACATAAGAGAAGTAAAATAAGAGGTGCAATACAATGAAAATTGCGGTTGCCGCCGATCATGGCGGATATAAATTAAAAGAAAAAGTCAAAGAGCATCTTCTGGAAAGAGGAATTGAAGTCGAGGATCTGGGAACTCATTCGGAAGAATCGGTGGATTACCCTATCTATGGGAAGCTTTGCGGTGAAGCAGTCGCCTCAGGACAGGCAGACCTTGGGGTAGTAGTATGCGGAACGGGAATCGGCATTTCCATAGCTGCCAATAAAGTACATGGCATAAGATGCGGACTCTGCACTTCTGTGGAAATGGCGCATCTCACCAAGCAGCACAACAATGCTAATATTCTTGCTCTGGGAGGGAGAACTACCGGAGAAGAACTGGCGATGGAAATTGTTGATGAGTGGCTGGATACACAGTATGAGGGAGGAAGACATCAGCGCAGAGTAGAAATGCTGGATAATCTATAAAATTTATATAAAGCGAGGAGAAAAGAAATGGGCAAGGTATATGTATTTGATCATCCGTTAATTCAGCACAAGACAGCTTTAATGAGAAGGACAGACACCACGGTAAAGGAGTTCAGGGAACTGGCCAAAGAGGTTGCAATGCTCATGGGCTTTGAAGCCACCAGAAACCTTCCACTGAAAGAAGTGGAGATCGAGACACCTATATGTAAAACAAAGATGAACATGCTTGACGGCGAAGACATCGCCATTGTGCCTATCCTGAGAGCAGGCCTTGGTTTTGTTGACGGAATGCTGGCTCTGGTACCTAATGCAAAGGTAGGTCATATCGGACTCTATAGAGATCCGGACACTCATGAGCCGGTAGAATACTATTGCAAACTGCCTGTTGATATAGAAAAAAGAAAAATTTTCGTTGTGGATCCTATGCTGGCAACAGGAGGAAGCGCTGTTGCGGCTATAGATTTTATCAAGCAGAGAGGCGGAAAAGATATTGTTTTCATGTGCCTGATTGCTGCGCCCGAGGGAATTGAAGTGCTGCAAAAAGCTCATCCTGACGTGGATATATATATTGCAGCCAAAGATGAAAAGCTAAACGAAAACGCGTATATCGTTCCGGGACTGGGAGATGCAGGTGACAGACTGTATGGAACCAAATAACAGAAGCAAAGGAAAGCCGGATTCTGCGCTTTTTATCAACAGACCCAGAGATGTGTCCGACTATAATGGCATAGAGATTCAAAATATCAGTATATTAGTTTTCGGAGGAAAAGCAAATGAAATTTGATTTTATACCTGACGATGTCAGCAAGTTTGACAACGTCTATGATGTACTTAAAGAGAGAGGATTTATTGAGCAGTCTACCGATGAGGAAAAGGTAAGAGAACTTCTGCAGAATGAAAAGGTCAAATTTTACATAGGATTCGACCCTACTGCCGACTGCCTTCATGTAGGACATTTTATGCAGGTCATCATTATGATGTACATGCAGAAATTCGGTCATACTCCTGTTGTCCTTATCGGAGGAGGAACAGGAATGGTAGGAGACCCTTCAGGAAGGACAGATATGCGTCAGATTATGACAGTAGAAACAATCGAGCATAACTGCAACCAGTTCAAGAAGCTCTTTGACAAATTCCTGGACTTTGATGAGGAATGGGAATATGTAGGAAACGAAGGCGTATACGTGCCCGGACACGAAAATAAGAAGCCTGAACCGGGAAAAGCTGTGGCTGTTAACAATGCCCGCTGGCTGAGACCTCTTAATTACATTGATTTCGTAAGGGAAATCGGTTCGGCATTTAATGTAAACACCATGCTCAGGGCAGAATGCTTCAAGCAGAGAATGGAAAGAGAAGGTGGACTGACTTTCTTCGAACTCAACTATATGCTTATGCAGAGTTATGACTTTATGGTGATGGCTCGTGACTTTGATGTAAAGATCCAGTTTGGCGGCAACGATCAGTGGTCAAATATCATCGGCGGAGTTGAACTTACCAGAAAGAAAACAGGCAAGGAAGTATACGGAATGACTTTCTCCCTGCTGACCAATTCAGAAGGTAAAAAAATGGGCAAAACAGCAAAAGGAGCACTTTGGCTCAGCCCTGAAAAGACCAGCCCTTATGAGTTCTTCCAGTACTGGAGAAATGTGGGAGATGCTGACGTCAACAAGTGCCTGAGGATGCTTACATTCCTGCCTATGGATGAAGTGAACAGACTGTCATCTCTTGAAGGTGCCGAAATAAACAAGGCAAAAGAAATCCTGGCATACGAAGTTACTAAACTGGTTCACGGCGAAGAAGAAGCCAGAAAGGCTCTGGACGGAGCACGAGCAGCTTTTGCAGGCGGCGGTGACAAAGCTAATATTCCTACAGTCAAAATGGATAAATCCGTATTTGAGAGCGAGGGAATCGGGGTAGTGGCTCTCATCAAAGAGCTGGGACTGGTTCCGAGCAACAGAGAAGGAATGATGACCATCGAACAGGGCGGATTATCTATAAATGGTAAGAAAGTCACTGACAAAAAAGTGAATGTGACCCTGGACATGTTCGAAGACGGCAAGCTTCTGATTCAGAAGGGTAAAAAGAAATTCCAGATGATTGAACTTTAATTATTTAAACCTCATGACCCCGCAACGATATTCTGCGGGGTCTGTGTATTTGGGAAGGAGGCACGAATGTGGCAGCGGTTTCGATGATAATGACGGAAGAAGACTATAAGGAGAAGTACAGACGAGTTGAAGAGAACCTTCCGTATATAAATACCGAAGAAAAGGTCAGACACTGTAAAGCGGAAGTTTTTGAAAAATACATTTCCGGAACTCTGGCTGTGCCGTGGGGAGAAGACAGAAGCAGAGAGGCGGACTGCCGCTTTTACCTGGATAAGGATCGGCTGCTGCTCATAGGGGATCCTGCAGAGCTTAATCCGGTAATGGAGGCTGCTATGGCAGAAAAGGCGCCTGAAGCAGGCACTTCGGCAGGTGATTTTTTCCTTTTCCTTAAGGCCCTCATAGGTGAAGAAGGCGATTATATTGATAATCTTGAAGACGAGCTGACGGATAAGGAAAATGTGATGCTGGCAGGTTCTGACAAAATCCCTGCAGACTTTGAGGAAGATATGCAGAAAGCGCGGCGAGCCCTGCTGAGAACAAACAGATACTATCAGCAGCTGGCAGATCTGGGGCAAATGCTTGCCGAGGCACCCGGAGAAGTCATAGATAAAAGGACCGGCAGGTATTATCGCTTCTTTGCGGACAGAATGCTCAGGCTTCTGGCAGAGGCAGAGGATCTCAGAGAATACTCATCGCAGATATACGATATGTATCAGTCACGCATAAATATAAAGCAGAACAAAGTGATGCAGTTCCTTACGGTAATAACAACTATTTTTATGCCGCTGACTCTCATTACGGGATGGTACGGCATGAATTTCAGGAATATGCCCGAACTGGCATGGAAATACGGATACGTGGCGGTTATAATAATTTCCGCTCTTTTACTGCTGGCAGAGCTCTGCATATTTAAACGAAAAAAATGGATGTAGTTTATTTCTGGAATTTTCTGAAAATTCTGAAAAAAGGGTTGACAAGGCTGTCTGTGCCATAGTATCATTAGACCATAATTTTTAAGGAGACTTGCTATGCTGTTTAATGCAATCAATACGGCAAAAGAATATCTCGGTTACTTTATCGGTGTTGCTGTCTTTAGCTTCGCCTACTTTAAGATGCCGGAACAGAATATAGCCGCATAGCTGCATAAACGCTCTTGCTTAAGTTTTCACACAAATAAACAGTTGGGACGAGCTCTTTTGCACTATGCAGGAGGGCTCTTTTGTTTTCCGATGACAACGTAATTTAAAAAGGAGAGACAGAAATGAAGCAAATGAAAAAAATCGTAGCGCTTTTAATGGTGCTGGTAATGGTCGTAGGCCTCTGTGCATGCGGCGGTTCAAAAGACGACAAAGTTCTGAAAATCGGCATAATTCAGCTGGTTAAGCATGATGCCCTTGACAGAACATACCAGGGATTCGTAGATGAACTTGAGGAACTGGGATATGTTGACGGTGAAAATGTCGAAATCGATTATCAGGTTGCATCCGGTGAACAGGCAAACTGCCTTTCCATCGCAGAAGGAATGGTAAATGACGGCAAGGATCTTATCTTTGCTATTGCAACACCGGCAGCTCAGGCAGCAGCAAGCAAGACTACGGAAATTCCTATTCTGGTTTCAGCAGTAACTGACCCTGCAGGTTCAGGACTGGTAGCATCCAATGATGAACCCGGCGGAAACGTATCCGGAACTTCTGACCTTACTCCTGTAGCAGACCAGATAAAGATGCTGAAGGAAATCTTACCTAACGCAAAAACCATTGCAGTTCTTTACTGCTCCAATGAATCCAACTCTGAAATTCAGCTGAACCTTGCAAAAGAAGCTGCAAAGGAAAACGATCTTGAAGTTGTTGAGGCTTCCGTTTCATCATCAAATGAAATTCAGCAGATGGTAACATCTCTGGCAGGAAGAGTAGATGCAATCTATGCTCCTACTGACAATACCATAGCGGCAGGAATGGAAACCGTATCAATGGTGGCAACTCAGGAAGGAATTCCTGTAATCTGTGGTGAAGCAGGAATGGTAAAGACCGGCGGTCTTATCACATATGCTCTTGATTACTATGATTTAGGTGTTGCAACAGCACGCCAGGCTGACAAGATCTTCAAGGGCGAAGCTGAAACTGCTACAATGGCTATCGAATACTTAGGCGGAGATACATTAAAATATGCTGTAAATACAGCAGTAGCTGACCAGCTTAAGATCACTATCCCGCAGGCAATCCTTGATGTTGCAACAATTTACCAATAGAATTCAATAAAACCAATAAAAGGAGTGTATTATGGAACTTCTTGCAAGTATATTAAAAAACCTGCCCGATGCCGTTTCCCTGGGTCTTGTCTGGGGAATAATGGCCATCGGTGTGTACATAACCTTCAAGGTGCTGGACATAGCGGATATGACAGTAGACGGCACTTTTGCCATGGGAGGATGTATTGTGGCATCAACAGTGGCATCCGGATGGAATCCTATATTTTCTACATTGTTTGCCATCTTATGCGGAATGGCTGCCGGCCTTGTGACAGGAATTCTCCACACCAAGCTGAAGATTCCTGCAATACTGGCAGGTATTCTGACCATGCTGTCGCTGTATTCCGTCGACCTGATGATTCTGGGAGGCAAGTCCAACATAGGTATGTCACAGTTCGGCGAGAACAGGGTGTATACCATTCTCGATAAACTTGCAGCAGCTCTGGGTACTACGGCAAAGACCACAAATATTATTACCGGAATTGTATTAGCCGTGGTAATCGTTATGGGACTGTACTGGTTCTTCGGAACCGAGCAAGGCTGCCTCATAAGGGCTACCGGAATAAATGAAGCCATGGTAAAAGCCCAGGGGGGCAATACAGATACCATGAAGATAATAGGTCTTATTATTGCCAATGGATTTGTTTCTCTTTCAGGCGCACTGGTTTCTCAGATACAGAGATATGGTGATGTAGGAATGGGAACAGGAACCATCGTAATAGGTCTGGCTTCTATAATAATCGGCGAAGTAATTTTCGGTACAAAGTGTTCTTTTAAAGTAAGGCTCGCTTCCGTATTTTTCGGAAGTATAATATACAGAGTTATAATAGCAATAGTTCTGCTCCTGGGATTCAACCCGAACAATCTGAAACTGCTTACAGCGGTGCTTGTAATTGCGGCTCTGTCGGTTCCTGTAATAAGGGGATACATATTTGAAAGAAAGAGAATAAGAGCCAATATGAAAAAGTATGAGGAGGTGGAGACCGATGCTGGTGCTTAAAGATGTATGCAAAACTTTTAACCGGGGCTCTGCCAACGAAAAAGTTGCCCTCCAGGGGATAGATCTTACAGTAAAAGAGGGAGACTTTATAACTGTAATAGGCGGTAACGGAGCAGGAAAATCCACTATGCTCAACATGATTTCCGGGGCTTTTCCTGTGGACAGCGGCCTTGTAAAGATAGGCGGCGAGAATGTCACTAATCAACCGGAGCATGTAAGGGCAAAACGAATCGGAAGAGTATTTCAGGATCCTATGAAGGGAACGGCCGGAGATATGTGGATAGAGGAAAACCTTGCTATAGCTATGCGCAGAGGCAAAAGAAGAAGTCTCAGATGGGGCGTGACCAAAGATGAGCGCGAGCTGTACAAGAAACTTCTGGCACCTTTTGATCTCGGGCTGGAGGACAGACTGCAGACAAAAGTGTCACTGCTTTCCGGTGGACAGAGACAGGCATTGACATTACTCATGGCAACTGTTCAGAAACCGGACATTCTTCTTCTCGACGAGCATACTGCGGCTCTTGACCCCAAGACCGCAGCAAAGGTTCTGGCGATGACAGATGAACTGATAAAAGAGCACAACCTTACAGCCATTATGGTAACTCACAATATGAAAGATGCCATTAAATATGGCAACCGTCTCATTATGATGATGAACGGAAAAATCATATACGATGTTTCAGGCGAGGAAAAAGCTGCCCTTGAGGTATCAGACCTTCTTAAAAAGTTCGAGGTTTCTACCGGTGAAGAATTCGCCAATGACAGGATGCTTCTGGTTTAAAGAATTTAGGCTCTATGTCAAATTTTGGGGTGGAGCACACTACAAATAAAAATTGATTTTTTTCAGAGAGCTTCGGCTCTCTGTTTTTTATCAGCTGCAATTAAAGTGACTTCATGTAATTTATTATGCCGTAACATGTAGTATTCTTTTTCTTAACCCTTCGAAATTACGTATGCCGTAAGCATTCCTCTTGATAACTTTAATTTTGTTGTTACAGCCCTCTGTATATCCGTTTGAAAGTCCACTCTCAAATGCATTTAGAATCTCACTTTCTCACTTGGAAAATGTCTCTACACATTTGTGAAATCTCTCGAATTCTTTTGAATCAGTAGTCCCTACATGCATATACCAGTCGCTTAATCGTTTCTTGGCCGTATGTACATCCGGAACGTTTAAAGTATCTTCGCCTATGTTTGTGAAATTCCTTTTGTACGCTTTTTCTCATATCTTCAAAGGCCCACGTGACAAGTCGCTGCACATGGAATTTATCTGCAACGATTTTAGCGTTTGGGAAGCAGCTTTCAGCCATGCTCTTAAACACAGCGCTCATATCCATAACAACATACTTTACTTGCTTGCGATTGTTAAGCTTAAAGTTTGCAAAGTATGCGCAGAGGCTGTCTACACTTCTTTTAGGCAGAATATCAATCACTTTCCTTTTGCCGGGATTAGTCAATATGCATTGGAATTTTTCTCCATCTGCATTTCCCTTGAATTCATCAATAGAAATCACTTCAGGAAGAGAATCGCAGGAATATCTCATGTGGTCAAGGATTCTTGCAACAGTAGAGGATGAGATGTTTGCCCGTATGCCTATTTTCTTCATGGATTGAACCTTGGAAAGCTCGTCGATTACAAAAGCCCAGATTCTCTGAGTAGTTCTCTGATACTTAGGTACAAGAGGAATATGTTCATAAAATTTCTTGCCACAGGCAGGGCGCACATGCCTCCTCTTATGAATTTTAAGAACAACTTTCTGATTGAAATGAAGGGATATCTTTCACGCACTGAATACGATAATCGTTTACTTTTGAAGTATGGGCTTTACAGCGAGGGCCTTCGTGGATACGTTTTTTCATTTTAAGTTCAATGATCATAGTGTCCTGAATATTTTCGACGTTTAATAAAAGTGCATCTTTAATTCCGATAAATTTTTCTGTATAATTGTCAGAGAGCATTAGCCAAACCTCCTGCATTTGGAATTAGACACTTTAATTGTAGCTGAGTTTGTGATAATGCTCAATTTATTTTGCACTAAAAAATGCTGAGATAGCTGAAATTTTTTCAGCCACCCCAACATTTATTATAGAGCCATTTTGCTATTGACTCCGGAGTAACTCCAAGGTTTAAAATTTGTACAAACAGGTGGTGATGCTATGAGAATGACAGTGGGTGAAATATCGAAGGTTCTTGGGATGACAACGGAAAACATAAGGTATTATGTTCGTGAGGGTCTGATAAAGCCGGAAAAAAACAAGGACAATAATTACTGGGAGTATTCATCAGAGGATGTTTTGTATATCTCCGATATTCTCTTTTATCGAAGCATGGGAATATCCATAGACAACATCCGGAAGATTTTCAGCGGAAGACCACTGGAGAGCATCGGTGAGGTTATTGATGACACTATTTCAGAGCTGATAGGGAAGATAAAGGAATATACATTTTTGCTGGAGAGCATTCAGGGCTGGCAAAAGGAATATAACCTTGAGCTTAGTGAAATAGGTCAGTACAAAAAAGGAAAAATGCCTCCTTCTCTGAGGGTCAGCAGCTATCAGAATGATGATGAGCATATTGTTGACTATCTTAAGGGTCGAATTGTCATTGAAAAAAATGACTGGCAGGATGTATGCATATCCTTTTATTACAATATGAACGACGAAGACAATGTTCTTCATAAGTATATTTCCGTAGCAAAAACTGAAGAAAGGCTCCGTAATAACCGATATCTGGATATTATCGAGGAGCCGGAAAAAATTTGCCTTATAACGCATACTATTTTTTCTGATAACGTGGAAGAAATGATAAATCCTTTAATAAAGTATGCAGAGGATAACGGCATAATTCTGACAGGTGAGTTTTACGGAAGGGAAAGAACAAATTTTTATATTGAAGGAAAGAGAAACTGGGTGTGCTCCATATACGCGCCTATAGAGAGGAGTGAACTGGACAAGATGAACAAGATATTAACAGAGTATTTAGACAATCATAAAGAGCAGATGATTAAAGATCTGGGAGATTTTGTTGCAATTCCAAGCGTTTCCGAAGATCTTCCGGAGGTAAATAAGGCTTTGGACTACATACTCAACCTGGGTGAAAAGATGGGTTTAACATCCATAAACTGTCTTGATGGACAGGTGGGTGTCATCGAAATGGGTGACGGCGATGAAACACTGGGCATCCTTACTCATGTGGACGTTGTAGATCCAGGCGATATGGATGTTTGGGAAACTGATCCATATAAATTGACTTTGATAGACGATAAACTGTTTGGGCGTGGAACTATCGATGACAAAGGGATGGTTATGGCTTCCCTGTATGCCATGAAGGCGGTGAAAGAACTTGGACTGCCTCTTAAGAAAAAGGTTCAGCTGATAATGGGAACTCAGGAAGAAGTAGACTGGACAGATATGAACAACTATGTGAAGGAGTATCCTCTACCTGACTATGGATTCACTCCCGACGGCGAATATCCTATTTGCAATATCGAAAAAGGATGCCTGGATTTGGATTTTGAATTCGATATTACTGAAGAATTTTACTGCAGCGACGGTAAGAGATATTTAAAAGAATTGAATATCGGAACAGCGTCAAATGTAGTTCCGGGAAAGGCTACGGCAATTCTGTCAGACGACTCAGCGGTTACTGCTTCAGGTAAATCCGTTCACTCCTGCCAGCCGGAGCTTGGAAACAACGCTATTTTCATGCTGGACAAGAAACTTAGCGATATGGGTCTCGAATCAAACAGGCTCCTTGATGTCATTCACACTATTACAGAAAGTTTTGAGGATGTTTATGGCGAAAAGCTAGGTTTGAAGAGTGAAAGCGAATATTACATGGGAGAATATGTTCATGTGAACTGCTTTGCACCTACAATTGTAAAGACCAAAGACGGCAAGCTTAAAGTGCATATTAATGTGAGATATCCATATGGTGCTTCCTGCAAGGAAATTACAGATACAATTGAAAATCTCTTTGGAGAGCACGGTGGAAAGCTTGTAAAATGCGAATCGCTTCCGGCAGTATTTGTAAGAAAGGATGCGCCGTTCCTGTCAAAGCTGGCAGAGGCTTATGAGTCTGTAACTGCTCTTGAAAACAGATTTACTCTGGCCTATGGAGGCTCCTATGCCAAAGCTATGCCGAATATAGTGTCATGGGGACCTCTCTTTGAAGGTGAGGAGGATACATGCCACTGTGAAAACGAGTATATTTTCGTTGACAGCCTTATGGCAAGTGCGAAGATTTTTGCTCAGTCAATCGCCTCTATTGCCCTTTCTGATGAGAGCTTTAAATAAGGTATTATATTCAAAAAAAGAAAAGAAAGAGATGTAAAACATGGATAAAATTAGTGCATTGTTTGATGGCGTATGGACAACCATGGAAGACTGGGGTGCAGCCACCACATTCAACTACGGCATTGCAGTACTCATTCCAATTCTTATTGTTCTGGTACTGGCATTGGTTACTAAAGATACCTTTGTATCATTCTTTGCGGGAATCATTGCTGCCTTCCTTATGGCAGCGAAAGGTCATCCTCTGGTTGCGGTAGGTTTGTTTATGGATCAGGCGTATGTCACGCTCTGCGATGACGGTACGCAGTGGGTTCTTCTGGTTTGCGGCGTTTTCGGAGGACTGATTCAGTTAATGACCGACTCAGGCGGAGCTCTGGGCTTTGCAGGACTTGCCCATAAGTTATTAAACTCCAGAAAAAAGACTTTGATAGGAACCTGGATTCTGGGTATTATCGTTTTTGTTGACGATTACCTGAACTGCCTGGCTGTCGGTGCAGCAGTAAAACCACTTTGCGATGAGTACAAAATCTCCAGAGAGATGCTTGCTTTCATTATCAACTCAACAGGAGTTGTTGTGTGCGCAATTATTCCAATTTCAACATGGGGAGTATTCATGGGTGGACTTATGGAAGAAGCTGATATGCTGAATGGACTTTCAGTAGTGGGTGCATATACACATGCTATTCCGTATATGTTCTACTGTATCATTGCGGTAATCGTTGTTCCCCTTATCTGCCTTGGCATACTTCCAAAATTCAAGCCGATGGCTGCTGCTGAAAAACGTGCTATTGAAACCGGCGAGGTTCTTTCCGAAGAATCAAAGGCTATGGCTATCGAAGGCCTGGATGACGAAGCAAGATTCGAAGGTAAGAAATGCAGATCTGTTAACTTCCTGATTCCTCTTATCTTTGTAGCATTCATCACAATCGTTACTGACGATATGGTTGTAGCATTACTGCTTTCAATCATCCTCTGCTTCATTCTGTACATTCCTCAGAGAATAATGACCCCTAAGGAATTTACAGCATCCCTTATGAAGGGCTTAACAGATATGTTCGGAGTACTTGTACTTATTATTCTGGCATACATGTTTATCGATGTTAACACAATGATGGGACTGAACGAGTATGTTGTAAAAATCTGCAGCGCGACAATCAATCCTAAGCTGTTCCCATTCATTATATTTATTGGCGTAGGTGCAATGTCATTTGCTTCCGGCTGTGTATGGAGTCTGGCTGCAATTGCATTCCCTATCGTAGGACCTGTTTGCGCCGCTATGGGAATCAACCCATTCCTGTGCGCAGGTGCTGTAATTTCCGCTGTTGCTTTCGGAGGACACATCTGTCTGTATGCTGATACTGTTCTTCTGACAGCTGCTTCAACCGGTGCATCAAATACTGATTACTTCAGATCCTCATCACCTATCGTTATGGCATATCCATTTGCCATCGGAGCTCTGGCATTCCTAATTGCAGGATTTGTAATGTGTTAATTTATAAATGAACAATTGGGGCACATAGCAAATGCAAGAATCCAGAAATGGAGTAAAATGCTCGTATTTTCAGGATGCTGACGAACCAAATATTCTTCTGGGTTTATCGGCATTCTGAGGTCGGAAACCGGCCTGTAAATAGTATAAAAAAACTGCCGACCGTGATGTCGACAGTTTTTTTATAAGCCTCGTTGAGAACGGAAAGCGTTCGAGCCAATAAACCACCCGTTTTATGTTCTGACCCCAACATTTATTATAGGGCCCAAAAATTTGATACGGGGGTTTTCTATGCTTGACAACTGATGGATTTTGTGTGGCCACTTTTATCTGACTGCAT
>OLSB01000561.1_pt1 | contig 41809 bp, 31 predicted proteins | sample 1672071 | NCBI WGS metagenome assembly OLSB01 (sample SAMEA3136642, study PRJEB25190) | human gut metagenome | biome: human gut; feature: human-associated habitat; material: faeces | place: Austria | collected 2013 | reverse complement strand
GGATTGCACATTCACAGCGCCGGCAAATAAGGTGTTTGACAAGTGGCAGTTCAGTAAGGATGAGAGTTATCTCAAACCGGGAGACACAAAATATATATGGGCTTCTGCCAACGGGTCGACGCTGACTGCAATTTGGAAGGACGCTCCTGTAACCTACTACACCGTTTCCGGCACGGCCACCAGCTTTGGCAGCGATACCGATAACGTCATTCTTCAGCTGATTGCCGAGGGCTACTCCGAGGCGGCCTATGAAACCACCGTAAAAGGCAACACCGCCGACTATGCTATCCCTGACGTGGCGGACGGTACCTACACCATGAAGGTGATGAAGAACAACCATGTCACCCGTGAGTACACCGTCACGGTGGACGGCGGTGATGTGGCGCTGGATGTGAAGATCTGCCTTATAGGGGATGTCAATATGGACGGTTCGGTGAATGGTACAGACACTAATTTGCTTTATAGATATGTAATGGGATATGTTAGTGAGGAAGATTTTGATACATATCAGAAGAAAATTGCAGATGCAAATAGCGATGGAAGCGTAAATGGAACTGATACCAATATGTTATTTAGATATGTGATGGGATACATTACAAGTCTATAATTATAATAAATAAAAGAAAGGAGAAAGAGATGAAAAAAAAGAAGAAAGCATTGTGTCTACTGCTTTGTTTTGCACTGATACTATGTATGGCTCCTTTTACAGCCTTGGCAGAAAGTGGAACTGTACATGTTTCAGTTGAAACATCATCGACAAATGTAAATGGAGGAGATACAGTTAATTATGATGTATATTTAGATGACTGTTCTTCTTTGGAAGATGGTTTGTATAACCTTGATTTCAACGTTTCTATTCCTACAGGGTTACAATTTGTAGATGGTAGCGGAGTAGTAGATTCAAACTTTGCCGCAGCTACAGGATGGATGGCACCTGCATGGAATCAAGGTACTATGAAATTTAGTTCAATAGGAGCTTTGGCAAGTGGATATACAGGTGGAAAGATAAAAGTCTTATCATTTAGCTGTACTGTAAAAGATGATGCTTCAGGGCCTCAAACGGTTAGTCTCATAAACGTTGTTGCAACAGCAAAAACCGGTCAGTTTGATAGTAATACGACTGAAGCAACAATCACAGTCACTGCAGCACCTGTAGCAGTTACCGGCGTACAAATTGATGAAAGCGTTGTATTGGATGTTGGAGAATCCAAACAAGTAAACTGGGCGGTAAATCCTACCACTGCAACTAATCAAAACGTAGAGCTTACGATCGATGACACTTCGATTGCCACGGTAAGCGAAACGGGTCTGGTTAAAGGTGTTGCTGTCGGTGAGGCGACTATTACCATTACTACTGAGGATGGCGGGTATACCGATACATGCAAGGTAACTGTAAACTGTCCTCACACGAACAAGACAAATGTTGGCGCAAAGCCTTCCACCTGTATAGAAAAGGGTTGGGAAGCCTATTCCAAGTGCAACGACTGCGAACAACTGTTTGATAGTGAAGGAAATGAAATTAATGATATTCCGTATCTTCCTCTTTCAACTACCCACACCGAGGGCAAAGAGTGGAAATATAATGACACCCAGCATTGGCATGAGTGTACTGTCGTAGGATGCGGAACAGTAATTGAGACCAGCAGAGCAAACCACAGCGGCGGAACTGCAACCTGTCAGAATAAAGCTGTCTGTGCAACCTGCAATCAGCCTTACGGCGCCTTTGCAGAACATAATTATGGAGAACTCATTGCTCAGGTTAACCCGGTTCATACCCCGGAAGGACTGACAGACGGAACAGCAGCACATTATAAGTGCTCTGTATGCAACAAGCTGTTTAATGAATTACAGGATGAAGTAACCGCTGCAGAGTTAGTGATACCGGCAGCACATACCTTTGGAACAGAGTGGGAATATGATGAAACTCAGCATTGGCATGAGTGTACATGCGGCGCCAAAGAAGATATAGCCGCACACAGTTTCCAGTGGATTGTTGATACTTCTGCAACAGAAGAGACAACCGGGTTGCAGCATGAAGAATGCGAATGCGGAAAAACAAGAAGTGAAAAAACCGTCATCCCTAAACTTAACCATACTCACAACTGGATAGAGACGCCGGCTAAGCCTTCTACCTGTGTGGAAAATGGAAACAACCAGTATTTCTACTGTACAAAGTGTGAAAAGTACTTTAAATCAGATAAAGCAAATGAGACTACTGTTGAAGCAGAGACTTTGCCGCTGGCAGACCATACTCCTTCGGCAACCTGGTCTTACGATGGCACATACCACTGGAAAGTGTGCACCGTAGCGGGCTGCGGCACGGTGATTAACGAAACAAAGGCAGAGCATATTCCTGACCACCCGTATGCAACGACAGAATATCCTGTTAAGTGTACCGAATGCGGCTATGAAATGGAAGCACAGCTTGTAGCCAGCACGCCCGTAACTAATATTGCGGCAACGGTCACCGCTCCTGCGCTCGGTCAGAAACCGGATTACGCTCCTGTGATCGTGGCGAATCCAGCCGACAGCGTTGATCTTGAAGAAGTGTACTGGTACAAGATTGCCGCAGCGGATTTCACGGGAACAGATGAAGACGACTGGGTTGAGATGGCATCGGATGAAACATTTACGACAGGCTATTATTATTCCGTTGATATGTACTTTAATCCAAACGAAGGCTATAAGATGTCTGAAAGCGCAACCGGTACCGTAAACGGCATGCCTCATGACGATACCTACGGTGAGCTTTATGAGGGCGATTCCGCTGCTTACCTTTGCGGCCTGTTTGATCCTTTGACTGTCGAGTACACCATCGATCTGCCATTTTCCCTCGCTGTAAAGCTGACAGGTGATGAGAAGCCTGCCAAGGAAACCTTCAAGTTCGAAATCTACGACCTGGGCTACGAGGATGCCGAGTTCGAGATCGTGAAGGACAGCATTACGGCTGAAAACATCGCGTTTGACGAGAACGGCGTTGCCTTCATCGAAGGTATCATCAAAATCAAGGTGACCGGCAAAGAGCAGCTGAGCAACCTCACCGAGGGCTTCAGCGTACGCATGGTGAAGGGCAGTGCAAAGGGCTGGACCTATGCTACCGAGCAGTGGAATGTAACGCCTGTCATTTTCGAAGGCACCACTGACGCAGATTTCAACATCGGTTTCGATGTTCGTGAGATCGTTGACGGGGTAGAGTCCGAGATACCTGCCAACGGCATGAGCTTCTCTGTGAGTTACGAAGCCGTGACCGAGCCCGAGACACCTAAGACCGGAGACAGCAGCAACATGCTCCTCTGGGCAGCACTGCTTCTTGCAGGCGGACTGGGAACTTTCGGAACAGTAGCTTACAGCAAGAAGAGAAAAGAAGACGCTGAATAAACAGTTAAAAAGCGGCCTTTAAGCAAAGGGCGGTGACAGGAGCTTCCGCCATCGCCCTTTATGCTTTTGTAATAAGGTAGAGCCACCTCCATGCCGGGCATGGACAGGTGGACATCAACACTACAAAAAGAAAAGGAGATTTTAACATAAAAAAAAGGACCAGACTATTTGTAATGCTTCTTTGGGCATCACTTCTCATGGCAGGTAGTCTCGGACTTCTGGCAATAAAGAGAAGAGAAGACGCTTAATAAGCAGACCTGACATCTTAACCGGCAGTCAGCCGGCATAGAAAATGAAAGACCTTAAAAAGGCGACGACGGGAAATCCGCTACCGTCTTTCTTCCTCCAAAGGAGCAAACAAAACCTTGCTTTTTTGGAGAGGGAAAAACCAAATGAAACCAAATGAAGGAGACCACACATGGTAAAAAAAATCGGACAAAACCTGCGGAGTGCGGCCGTATGCTCTTCGCCAACAGTTATTCTTATTCTCATTGTCGTTGCTGCTTTGCTTCTGACCGGCTGTTCCGGCAGTAAAGGCGACCTGACCGCTCTGGAAGGAACCTGGCGTTACGCTGAACATACAGAGTATGAATTTGACGGCAAAGGCGGCGGCTGTATGTGTATCGACGAAAAAGACCACTACGAGTTCACCTACGATATAACGGGCGACGCTGTGAGTATTGACTTTAAATCAGATAATGTTGTGGACTGCCAATATACCTTTTCTGTTGACGGTGACAAGCTGACCCTTACCGGCGGAGAAGGCACTGCCCAGCCGGGCGCGGTCTATGAGCTGACGAAGGAATAAAACAGAGATATACGAGGAGGCTTTGCTATGAAAAAAATTATGCTTATGTTGCGGAACTCTTGAATACCAGTGGTACAGTACGACAGTCAACGAGATATTGACGATCCGTGCCATTGACGGCCAGACGGGGACTACCTTCAGAGCCGAGAATTCAAATACCGCAAGACACGCGTCCGAGTTCTGGATGATAGAGCCGGAGATCGCCTTTGCTGACCTTGAAGACAATATGGTTCTGGCAGAGGCTATGATCAAATATATTATCAATTATGTGCTTGAAAATGCCCCTGAGGAAATGCAGTTTTTTAACAGCTTTGTGGACAAAGGTCTGCTGGAGAGACTTGACCACATCGTAAATTCCGACTTCGGGCGGGTGACCTATACTGAGGCAGTTGACCTGCTCCTCAAATCCGGCAAGGAGTTTCAGTATCCTGTTGAGTGGGGTATCAATTTGCAGACGGAGCACGAAAGATATCTGACCGAGGAAATCTTCAGAAAGCCTGTACTTGTAACCGATTATCCTAAGGATATCAAGGCTTTCTATATGAGACTCAATGACGACGGCAAGACAGTTGCAGCCTGCGACCTTCTCGTTCCTGGAGTAGGAGAAATCATCGGCGGAAGCCAGAGAGAAGAAAGACTTGATGTACTGACCGCAAGAATGAAGGAGCTTGGACTCAAAGAAGAGGATTACTGGTGGTACCTCGACCTGCGCAAGTACGGCGGCGTAAAACATGCCGGATACGGTCTGGGTTTTGAGAGAATCATCATGTATATTACCGGAATGGGCAATATCAGAGATGTGCTTCCTTTCCCGAGAACACCTAAGACCGCAGAATTTTAAGGAGAACGCTATAATAGATGGATGACTCAACCACCGCAGAGGAGAAGAGTTTTGGGATAATTGCGCAGCATGGCGGGAACCATTCTGTATTTATGCATAAAACTCCACCATTTTAAAGGGTGTTTTTTTTTGCAGTTTATCTACATCAACACTAAACTTCTAAACATCAAAAATGTGATTTTATTCGTAGCAAAGAAAATGCAAGTGTACTGAAACTCTGTATATTCAGATAATGCGGCGAAAAATCTTACTATATAAAAAAGAACTTGCCAAGGTGTTCTATATAAATATAAAATAAGACAAATATAATAAAAGGAGGAAAATACCGTGAGAAGAAAGCTGTATTTACTTGTTCTGCTTATCCTGAGCATGATGCTGATTCCCGGCTGCAGTGAACCACTTGAGGGCATTTCGGAGTCGGGAGCTTTGCAGGAAAAGATGCAAGAGCACAGTGATAAGGTGGGGATTGCCTTTATCGGCTATGTCGAATATGGCGCAACAGAAAAAGAACTCAGGGATTATGTGAGAGAAAGCGCATGTGCAGAGGAATACCCGTTTATTGAGGACTGCACTTTAATTCCCGGAGAAGGGGCAGAACTGTATGCTTTTGTGCCGGCAAATGATGGATATTCCATTACCGTATGCCGGGCTGAAATGACAGAAAACGGCGAGTATGATGATCATCATGAAGATGTTCTTTACGAAGGGAAAAAGGGCGAGGTCATTCTGCTGCGGTGCAATAGGAGCGAAATTTATTCTGATGTGCTGATTTCCGTCACAGATGGAACGGAAACGCTGGAATTCCACCCCATGCTTTCCATGATGGACGGACATGTGGCGGCAGAACCCGGCTGCTATGACTTTTCTGTTTATGAGCAGTAGAAACATAATCATGCCGTAATTTGTTTATTTTATGTTCAGGGAGGACGACATGAAACGAAAATTTTTAATAATCACAGCTATAATAATTATGTGCATATTTTTTTCGCTTACTGCCTATGGAGCTGGACCGGCAGCTCCTGTGATTGAGGGACAGATGCCTGACTGTTATCTGAACATGGGTGACGGCGGAGTCACTTTATTTACAAATGCATCTTCTCCAGACGGAGGGACTCTGAGATACCAGTGGTATGTATCGAACATTGATAACATAAGTGGGATACGTGCTATTTCCGGAGCTGAAAGCTCTGAATACAGAGTTTCGGAAGCTCCGGGGGTAAAATGGTATTGCTACGCCGTGTGGAATGTTTCGGGAGACATGGAAAGCCAACCGGTATACAGCAGATTGATACGGGTAGAGTTCTGCGAAAATAATTCCGATCATACCCATAAATTCGGCAGCTGGATGGTTACAACACAAGCCACATGCACAGAGGATGGAATAAAGACAAGAGAATGTGACTGTGGTTATACTGAACGTGCAGCAATACCTGCATCCGGACATAAATGGGACGAGGGCAAAGTGACCAAAGAGGCTGCTGACAACGCTGCAGGAGAAAAAACCTTTATCTGCCTTTCGTGTGGAAATACCCGAATTGAAAATATAAATGCTGCGGAAGGAGAAGACGGAGGAATGGGCCCTGCAAAAGCCCAATCAGGAAACTCATCAGGAATTCCGTGGTGGGGTATAGTACTGGCTGCAGCAGTGGTTATAGGAGGAGGCGCAGGAGGCGTCGTCATCGCAAAGAAAAAGAAAACAAATAGTATTATAAAATAGATACACCAAAAGAAATGCCGTCGCATCGGCCAACGCGACGGCATTTCTTGATTTTGCATAGTGATGGAGAAATGAAATGTCGATGTATTTGGTTATTTTACATATCTGTTTTTTGATGAAAAACCTTTTTGCGGGACAGTTGAGAGAGGGTATAAAAAGTTTTGTTTTGAATTTTCAAAATACATTTGTTTGCCAAAACATACCCTCTTCGGGCCATGCAATGGCTATTGCGGAAATACCGGCTGAGAATAATAAACATATGTCAGCCTGATGGAGAATATGTCAAGGAGCATGATGTTCCCGGTGGTTATTTCCTGCAGAATAATGAAATTGTTGCCCACACCTACCAGAAAACCGAAGCGATCTTCAATAGTGTTGGAGCCTATCAGCTGCTCAACCCGCATATATCTGCCTATCTGGGTGCGCAGAAAGCCATTAAAGGACTGCACTGAGTCATAATCGATGGATTCATCAAAGCCATCGGGAGTCATAGGAGCCCTGGGTGTAGTAATGGAGGGAGCTTCGCCTTCTCCGTTAAGGGAAACGTTGTTCATATAGGATGTCATCCGGGAGAAAGGAAGTGTTGCTCCGGCGCCCGGGGACACCTGTGACTTTTCCGCCTCGAGTCTCGGAGAGGCAGCTTCTATGTAAGGTGATTCTTTTGCCGGGGATGCCTCAGATTCAGCGGGCTGCTGAGAAGAGACAGGAATATCTTCAAGCTGAATCCTGTCTCCCACAGAAACCTGACCTGATTTTATCATTTTTGGTGTAACAACATTATCGCAGCATGATGCCATAAAAATACCTCCTGAATTCATTTAAGTTTCGGCATAGTAACTTGTAGGTATGTAAAAGCAGTGATCGCCTACCCTGTTGTGTATGACTCCTACGCGCGTGGGAAAGTAGGTCGGGCATGTGTCACTATATGGGTTGAAGAAGAAAAGAGAATTGTCTATCCCCAGCAGCCTGCCTCCGGCCATGGCCCAGTCCACTATCTGATAGTGAATGTCTGTGGGAGTCATATTATAAACATTCTGCGGATTATATGAGCCGCCTACAGATTCGCGCATACATACAAACTGACCGGGCTGAGTTATGACAGCGCGAACGTCTCCGCCATTATTTACACGGCTGAATTCACCATCGGTGACGGTTGCCCGGTTCATTATCACTGTTGCCACAGCGGCCATGCCGTATTCCCCTTCGCCTCCCGCCTCGCATTGAATAAGCCTGGCAAAAAGTTCTCTTGTATCCGGTGCCATAATTTACCTCCATAAACTTATATCATTGTATGTAACTGTATCAACATCTGTGAGAGATAGATAAAGAAATTTATCAAAGAATATTGCTCGGAAAGACGATTTTTAATATAATATTATAAACATTATCATATTCTGAAGGGGATATTTGGGGATGAAAGTCAAAGCAAGGAATTTAAGACTATTAGCTGCAACATTTGGGGCTCTTTTTTTAATGGAAACTGCCTTCAGGGGATTTACACTGGGCTATGCAAAAGACAATTATTTTGTACTGGAAGCATGCATTATTACTTTGATTTCCTTAGCAGGCGCGGCACTTATGTTCTTCCTGAGAACAGCATTTCGCCAAAGAACAGGTAAGATAATATACAATGCGCTTATGGCCGTTACCATGGTGATATTTGCAGCACAAATAGTATATTATTATATTTTCGAGACATTCTTCACGTTTTACTCCATGCTCAATGGCGCACAGGTGGTGGAATTCCAGGATGTTATATGGGATGCAATATTTCATGAGATAATCCCGATCATTGTCATGTTTGCCTTGGGAGGAACTGCAATATTCTTCTCGACACACTGCGATGACGAAAAAATATCTTCAGGAGTCAATAAGGAAAGAACAAGCAAAGTGGTCTTACTGATTATTTCGGCCGTTATATTTTTTTCATCTGCAGCAGGGACCTTTGCCATATGCTTTGTCGATGATGAAAATCCGTCTTCTCCTCATCAGAACCTCTGGTCAATAGGTGAAATCCAGGGCTCGGTAAAATGTTCCGGTCTTATGGGAGCCATGACGATAGATTTATACAGGCTTATATTCGGATTTGAACCGCAGCTGCCGGATACGGAAACTGTGGCAGAAGTTTCGGCAGATGACAATGTTATCGGTACTTTGGATTTTGGAGCAATGGCAGAAGGAGAAAAGGATAAAACCGTCAAAGCCATGCACGAATATTTCGGAAGCGTGGAGCCAACGGAAAAAAATTCGAAAACAGGAATTTTTAAGGGGAAAAACCTTATATTCATTACGGCAGAAAGCTTTACCGACTTTGCTGTAGATCCGGTATATACGCCGACTTTATATAAGCTTCAGACCGAGGGATATACATTTACAAACTTTTATAATCCCATATGGGGAGTAAGCACTCTGGACGGGGAGTATGTAAATCTTCAGGGGCTGGTGCCAAAACCCGGTGTATGGTCAATGAAAGAATCCTCAAAAAATTCTCTGCCCTTTACTCTCGGAAACCAGCTCAGAAAAGAAGGCTATCAGACAAAAGCATATCATAATCACAGCATTTATTATTACGACAGAAATATCTCTCATCCTAACCTGGGATATGATTTTTCGGGGCAGGATGGCGGTTACCATTTTAAAAATACGTGGCCCGAATCAGATCTGGAGATGATAGACAAGACCACCTCGGACTTTCTCACAGCAGATGAAGATGGAGAAATACAGCCTTTCCATGTTTATTACCTGACTGTAAGCGGACATATGAACTACAACTTTTATGGAAACGACATGGCCTCAAAGAACGAAGAAGCAGTAAAGGATCTGGACATGTCAGAGCCCTGTCGTGCGTATATGGCCTGTAACATCGAACTGGACAGAGCGCTGGGACTGCTCTTGACCAGGCTTGAAGAAGCAGGAGAACTGGACAATACGGTTATTGCCATTGCAGGAGATCATTATCCATATGGGCTCTCAGAAGAAAATATAAGTGAGTTCAGAGGCCATGAAATCGACACGGAATATGAAATGTATGAGAGTACTTTCATACTATGGTCCATGGGTATGGAACCGGAAAAGGTTGACAAAGTATGCAGCAACATGGACATACTGCCGACACTGTCAAACATGTTCGGGCTGGAATATGATTCCCGGCTGCTGATGGGGAGAGACATTTTTTCAGACAGCGAGGGATTTGTGGTGTTTAAGGATAAGGACTGGATCTCAGAGAGGGGAACAAGGGGCGATCTCATAGAAAGCGACAGAGAATATGCCTCGCTTATGGATGAGAAAGTCAGAAACATGTTTAACTACTCTGCTTTGACACTGGATAAGGATTACTATTTTAAATTAGGTTTTGCCAAGGAGTGACACTCATGAAGTACGAGCTGAAGGACTATCATATAGGCGAAGTAGCAAAGTTTTACGGACTTACTGTGGATGCTGTCCGTCTGTATGATAAGAAGGGAATATTAAGCCCTCCCAAAAATAACGAAACCAACTACAGGATATACAGCAAGGAAGATTTTGTCACTATGGATTATGTCATGCGTCTGAGGCGTATGGATATACCTCTGGAAAGCATCAGAGATATGATGCATGGTTCAGACCTTCAGGACATGATGGAAATTGTATCAAGAAAAAAAGAAGAACTTGCTTCTAAAATTGCAGAGCTGCAGCAGAAAGAAAAACTCATGGACGATTATTGCCGCAAACTTGCAGACTGCGTCAGGGGACAGGGAAAGATGGAAATAATAATGTCCCCGGTGTTCATATGCCAGGAGGTAAAGGGCAGCATGGCTGAGGTAATGGCTGATTTTGATATGCTGGATAAGGAGTCCATGCCTCTTTTGACCATAATATCGAAACAGGAGGGTCAGGCAGAATTCGTTTCTTTTGAAGAAGCACTGGCAATGAATGACAGAAGCAGCCGGCAGAAGGCAAGCAATTACATCGTTACAATGGCTGATACCAAAGGAATCTCAAAGAGGGAAGACTTTCCGGCAGATAGATTTCATATAATTCCTCAAAGAAAATGTCTGCATCTTTACGGAGTTGTATATACTAATCGTGATTACACTCAGCTTGCTTCGGCAATTGATTACATCGAAAAAAATAATTTGAATATTGCCGACTGGCCGCTGACCAGAATTGTTGCTACTGAATATGAAACGGAGAACAGTGCCGAGTATCTGGAATTATGGATACCTGTAAAATGAATAAGTGTTGCATGATAAAGCGATAGAATTTGTGGAGCAAAACAGTTTTTTGTTCCTTTTTTTATTTTAAAATTGAATTTTGCTTGACTCTGGTCTAAGTCCAGAGTTTATAATAGCAATATACAAGTAATAATATACACAAGGAGGAATTTATATGAGCTTTAAAGACGTTGCAGGCAGCCATCTTTTATGGGTCTGCGTCATAGTTGGAATTATTATTGTAGCCGGACTTACTGTATATTATCTGAGATTGAGCTACAAAAATGCATTGGAACTTGGCATTGATAAGAAAACGCTGAAGGCTGTAATTAAATCATCAGTGACCTTCTCCATCGTGCCTTCCATAGCCATAGTAACAGGTCTTGTGACTCTTGCGGTTGTAATCGGTCTTCCTTATGCATGGTTCAGACTGTCAGTACTGGGATCTGTGGCTTATGAGCTTATGTCGGCCAACATGGCTCTTAATGCGCTGAATCTTGATGTTAACAATGCTGACGGATATGCTTTCGGATTGATGGCATGGGCAATGTGTCTGGGCATAAGTGTTTCACTTATATTTAATGTTTTCTTCAACAAGAAGATTCATATGGGAACTCTTAAGCTCGGCGGTGAGGACAAGAGATGGAAAGCAGTTGCTCAGACTGTTTTTATGTCAGCTCTGCTCTGCGCACTGATCGTTCCGATGCTTTTCGGAGGAATGGCAAGTCTCATGACATTCATTACAAGTGCAATTATCGCAGTTGTTCTTTCGGTTATTGCAAAAAAGGCAAATGCACCTTGGCTTAACGAATTTGTCCTGGCAGTCAGCCTGCTGGGTGCCATGGTTGCATCTGTATTCTGGGATAAACTTTTTTAAGAGGGAGGTATCAGAGACATGAAGAAAAACAAAAATGTGAATGCAAACGAATATTATGAAAGAATGCATAAAATCGGCAACCGCCTGATGATCTGTGCGCTGCTGCTGTTCTTTGCCATTCCTCTTATTATAAGCGGATATTATGACATAATGCCTAAAATCAGCGATCTGCTGGTTGCTGCCGGAGGCTTGTCAGCCATCTTTATTCCTATCGGAATAGCGGAAACTTTTGCTGAGATTCCGGTAATGGGATCATCATACTATATTTCACTGATAACAGGTAATGTACTGAATCTTAAGCTTCCTGCCGCACTCAATGCGCTTAAGGTTGCAGACCTGAAGCAGGGAACAGAAAAGGGAGATGCAGTCATCGGTGTTGCAGTTGCCGCATCTTCTCTGGTAACTCTGGTTATGCTTGCAATTGGCATGCTTCTGCTGACTCCGCTTCAGCCATTCCTGTCATCCCCGTTTGTAACTACTGCTGCAGGATATGTGCTGCCTGCACTCTTCGGATGTTTGTTCCTGGGCTCTCTCAGTGACGATGTAGGTGGTGGAGTACTGGTACATAAACGTCTGCTGGCACTTATCATTCCGTTTGTAGTATGCATTGCCCTGTACATGGTAGTACCTGATCTTTATGAAACATTTGAAGGCTTTGTAATTATCATATGTATACCTGTTATCTACCTGATAACAAAGAAGATGTACAAGAAAGGTATAATAACTGTTGAGCTTCCCGGAGACAAAGAAGAAGCTCAGATACAGGAGGAAGCCTGATGAGTTTGAATATGAAGGAAATACAGAATCGAGCCGAAAAAAAGGTGGAGATGCTGGCGCCGGAACTTAAGGAGCTTTCATTGAAAATCCATGAAAATCCCGAACTCGGCAAAGAAGAATTCAAGGCATGCCGGTGGCAGGTGGAACTGCTGAAAAAGTACGGCTTTGATGCGCAGGATAACTTCTGCGGCATACCTACCGCATATCATGCATCTTATATAAGCGGAAAACCGGGTCCTAAACTGGCATTTCTGGCAGAGTATGATGCTCTGGCAGGCCTGGGGCACGGCTGCGGACATAACCTGATTGCAATGGTATCGGTGGGTTCGGGAATAGCGTCTACGGAATTTGCCGATGAATTCGGCGGAGAGATACATGTTATAGGAACACCTGCAGAAGAATCAGCGGGAGCCAAGGTACCTATGGCAAAAGCAGGAGCTTTTGATGATTTCGATGCTGTCATGATGGCACATCCGGCATCAATGGATGCGGAGTCCCCTGACACTATGGCTATTATATCTTTGAAGTTTGAATTCTTCGGTCGTCCGGCCCATGCGGCCGGAGCGCCTGAAAACGGACGTAATGCTCTGGATGCTGTGGTAAGCTTCTACCAGATGGTAAGCGCTCTGCGCCAGCAGACAAAGCCGGATGCAAGAATTCATGGTATAATCACAAAAGGCGGAACCGCAGTAAATGTTATTCCTGACTATACGGAAGCGGTCTACAACATAAGATCCAACAGAGTGGCAGACGTGAAGCCCCTTGCCGAGAGGGTGAGAGCATGTGCGGAAGCAGCCGCCCTGGGAACGGGCACTACCGTGAAGATAAGTCCCGCCGACGAAGATTTTATGGACACATACAGCAACAGAGCTCTTTCGGATCTGGCATGTGAGCAGATGGAGATTCTGGGACGCAATATGCTCCGCTTTGGAAGAATTGTAATGCCGGGTTCATCAGATCTTGGAGATGTAAGTTACCGCTGCCCTGCAATTCAGCTGGGAATGAGTATGGGACCTTCCGAAGACGGAAATCCATATGAGCCTCACACTGTGGAGTTTGCAAAGCAGGCCTGTACCCAGACTGCTCTGGACAGCTGCATGACCTTTGTAAAAGGTTTTGCCATGACAGCTGCAAAGCTTCTGGCCGAGCCTGAACATCTGGAAAAGATAAAAAAGGAATACGATGAAGAGGTAAAGCCTCAGCTGGAGAAATAAAGCAACAAAATAAAAATCCGGCGTGCTTCAGACTGAATAAATCAGCTGGGGCACGCCGGTTGTTTTTTTGAATTTAATTTAATTTAAAATTCATATATACCGGGTTATGATCGGAGTATGCGAACTGAAGGTCAATGACGTCGGATTTCAGACATTCAACGTTATCAGAAATTATAAACCCGTCTATTGTAAGCTGGAAGTTGGTTTCAGGATTCCACGGTCTGTCCGCATTGCGGCAGCTTGGCACAGGAACAGCCTCATCGTAAGGGGCTATGACTTTAAATCCTTCGGGAACATTATCATAAGGAAAGCTTTGAGCCCAGCTGTAGTCTTCGCCGGAGACGCCAAATATGGCAGAAGAATCTACAAGGAGGTCCTTGTTAAAATCTCCGCCGCATATTACATAGTTGCCCTTTTTGTATTCTGCAGTGATGTCATTATATAGCATTTCCAGCTGAGAATCAGCTACCGTCGGGTCCGTGGTATAGGCAGAAAGATGGAAGTTTATGAGAATCAGTTCTTTTCCGCCATCAACGGGAATTCTACTGATGCTGTAGCATCTGTCAAGGTCCAGGAATTTGGCAAAGCCGCTCTGAATAGGCAGACTTCTTCGCAATGCCTGTGTGACGGTATAATCTGACAGGGTGACAATGCCGGCTTTGGACTTTCCGTGAGGTTCAGTCAAAGGATAGAAAAGGTACGGCGAGTCATAATTCTGGGCATAGACTTTGTCCATTTCAATAAATGAGGATGTAATTAAATCATATTGATTTACATGGTATGATCTTGTTGAATCCACGTCCACTTCCTGTATCAGATAAAAATCCGAATTAAAAGATGAAAGCTTTTCGGCTATGGAATTTATGTTTTCAACAACTGATTCCTCGGAGAAAGCTCTTGAATATTTACCGCCATCCATGAAAAAGGAGTATTGATCAGTATAGGCGCCAAAGCCTATATTCCATGATGTAACGGAAAGTTCCTGCTGCAGCGGGACTTCTTTTACAACTGACAAAGAGCTGTCCGGAATAAGTTCCAGATTGTCTTCCTGTCTGTAGTAATCTGCAAATACATAGATAATGTATGAGACAGCAACAAGAAGAATAACCCCTACGAGGCAGCCGATTATTTTAAGCACTTTTTTCATATATTGTTCTCCTTTCGGAAAGATATGTGGATTTTAACATAAATAATGAAATCTTTCAACTGCTATACAGGTTATCCACCCCCTCACCCCACCCCCGGTTTATTCACCATAGAGCTTGTGCTTTTATTTCCGACCGGCAGCAGAGAAGGCTTTCGGCACTATGACAGGGGATGAGCCTTAGAGACAGGCGGTGACGCTGCCTAAATGCCTCTTTAAAAAAGAAAAGCGATGTGCTAAAATATAAAAAAGGAGAAAAATATGGCATTTACACATCTGCATGTACATACCGAATACAGTCTTCTGGACGGAGCGGCAAGAATAAAAGATCTGGTGTCTCATGCTGCGGAACTTGGCATGAACAGCCTTGCAATAACCGACCATGGAGCAATGTTCGGAGTTGTAGAATTTTACAAAGAGTGCAAGAAGCAGGGGATTAAGCCTATAATAGGCTGCGAGGTATACACTGCTGCCAGAAAGATGACAGATAAGGATCCCGAAAAGGATAAACATCAGGGTCATCTGCTTTTGCTTGCAAAAAACGAGACAGGGTATAAAAATCTTATCAAGATTGTATCTCAGGGATATATAAAAGGATATTATTATAAACCAAGAATTGATAAAGACCTTCTGAGGGAACACAGCCAGGGAATAATTGCCCTTTCGGCATGCCTGGCAGGAAAAGTTCAGAACCTTCTGCTTTTTGGAGACTACGAAGGAGCAAAGAAGGAAGCCCAGGAACTTCTGGAGATCTTCGGGCAGGGGAACTTTTTTATCGAGATACAGGATCAGGGGCTGGAAGAGGAAGCACGCATCAAACCTGACTTAATAAGAATGTCCAGAGAACTCAATGTGCCGCTGGCAGCGACCAACGATGTTCACTATGTGCGCAAGGAAGATGCGGAGACTCATGATGTTCTTCTGGCCATTCAGACGGCAACCAGTATCAACGATGAGAACCGCATGCGATTTCCCAATGACGAATTTTATCTGAAAAGTGAAGATGAAATGCGCAGAATATTTGCTTCCGTACCGGAAGCCGTGAATAACACCCAGGTGATTGCAGATGCCTGCAACGTGGAATTTGAGTTCGGACAGTATCATCTTCCGGAATTTACGGCTCCCGACGGAAAAATCAACAGAGATTATCTCAGGGAACTATGCAATAAAGGTCTTGAAGAGAGATATGGCAGCAATCCTGATATCGGTCTCAGAGAAAGGCTGGAGTATGAACTGGGAACCATAGAGTCCATGGGGTATGTGGAGTATTTTCTTATCGTATGGGACTTTATAAATTATGCCCGCCAGCAGGGAATAATGGTAGGTCCGGGAAGAGGCTCTGCGGCAGGCTCTCTTGTGGCATATTGCCTGCATATAACAGACATTGATCCTATTAAATATAATCTTATATTTGAGAGGTTTCTTAATCCGGAGAGAGTAAGCATGCCGGATATCGATATTGACTTCTGCTATGAAAGAAGACAGGAGGTCATAGATTATGTCACACGGAAATATGGCGAAGATAAGGTATGCCAGATAATAACCTTCGGTACAATGAAGGCCAGGCAGGCCGTCAGGGATGTAGGGCGCGCACTGGATGTAAGCTATGCGGACACAGATGTTATTGCCAAGGCAATACCTCTTGAACTTAACATGACCATAGACAAGGCTCTGAAAACCAATCCTGAACTGAAGAAAATGTATGAAGAGAATCAGAAAGCTCACCAGGTGCTGGATATGGCCAGGGCTCTTGAAGGTATGCCCCGTCATGCGTCTACTCATGCTGCCGGGGTTGTAATTTCCAAAAAACCCATAGATGAATATGTGCCTCTGTACCTGTCGGATAAGGGACCGGCAACTCAGTTTACCATGACCACCATCGAGGAACTGGGACTTTTGAAAATGGATTTTCTGGGGCTCAGAAATCTTACCGTGATAAGGGATGCACTGGAGCTGATAGAGAAAAACTACGGAGTCACCATAGACTTTTCAAAGATGGGCTACGACGATGCCGGCGTGTACGAGATGATATCGCAGGGCAACACTCAGGGAGTTTTTCAGCTTGAAAGCCAGGGAATGACACAGTTTATGAAAAACCTGAGGCCCGGTTGCTTTGAGGATATTGTGGCAGGAATATCTCTTTACAGACCGGGACCTATGGACTCCATTCCAAAGTACATCGAAAATAAAAAGAATCCTAAAGGTATCAGATATGTCCATCCGGCACTGGCACCTATACTGAATGTAACTTACGGCTGCCTTGTATATCAGGAACAGGTAATGCAGATAGTACGCGATCTGGGAGGATACAGCTACGGACGATCAGATCTGGTGCGTCGTGCCATGTCCAAAAAGAAGATGGCTGTAATGCTGGAGGAGAAAGAATATTTCATCAACGGCAAAACAGATAAGGATGGCAATGTCGAAATAGAGGGATGTGTAAGACGCGGGATTCCTAAAGAGGCGGCAGAGGAAATCTTTAATGATATGGTAAGCTTTGCCCAGTATGCTTTCAACAAGAGTCATGCTGCAGCCTATGCGGTAGTTGCCTACGAAACCGGCTACCTAAAGCTTCATTATCCTGTTGAGTTTATGGCTGCACTGATGACCAGCGTAATGGGAGATGCGAAGCAGATATCCAAATATATAAGAAACTGCGGAGAAATGGGAATAGAGGTTATGCCCCCTTGCGTCAACAAGAGCGGTAAGAAGTTCAGCGTTGAAGATGGGAAAATCCGCTTCGGCCTGATGGGAATCAAAAATGTGGGCGAAAATGCCATAGATGCTATAATAGAAGCACGTGATGGTAAGGGTCCTGCAGAAAACATTTTTGATTTTATCAACCGTATAGATATAGGCAGAATTAACAAGAAGGCCATCGAAAGCCTTATTAAAGCAGGTGCCTGTGACTGTCTCAGCCACAATAAAGCTGCAATGATGAGTGTATATGAAGGGCTGGTTGAATCGGCTCAGAACAGAAGCAAAAAAAATCTCCAGGGACAAATGTCACTTTTTGACATAGGTGGAGAAGACTTTGAACCTGTAGGACAAACTTTCAGACTTCCTGATGTCGCTCCTTTTTCCAAGGAGGTTTCTCTTGCAATGGAGAAGGAAATGCTGGGAGTTTATATCACCGATCATCCTCTAAAAAACTATGCCGAAAAAATGAAAAAATTCGCAACTCTTACCACGGAAGAACTCAATCATGCCGGAGAGGAAGCTGAAGCAGGACAACAGAGCAGGGTAAGAGACGGCATGAAGGCTGTAATGACAGGCATGGTTACGGGAAAACGCACGCTGATAACCAAAAGCAGCAAGATGATGGCATTTCTGGTGCTGGAAGATCTTTACGGCGTATGTGAAGTTGTGGTTTTCCCTAACGTATATGAAAAATGTGCAGACTGTCTTAAGGGAGACGGTGTTATTGCGGTTACGGGAACCGTCAACTTTAAAGAAGATGAAGCTCCTAAGCTGCTGGCAGACAAAATAGTGCTTATAGATGAAGAAACTTCTCCTGAAAAGGCGGAATCGGCAGGTGACCGGGAGCCTTGCGGAATGATTAAAGTAAGAATACCCGGCGGTGAAGAAGAAAATATAGCACTTGAACAGATAAAATTCACACTGCAGCGCCACAAAGGAACAGCACAGGTGCTGATTTACTTACCGGAAGGAAAAATTCTTCGTACAGACGATAGCCTCTGGGCAGAGCCTTCAAAGGCTTTGGAAAACCAGCTTGGGGCCCTTCTGGGACCTGAAAATGTAAAGATGAACTAAAAGGGGAGTAAAAATGAAAAGAATCGGAGTATTGACAAGCGGCGGAGATTCGCCGGGAATGAATGCGGCCATAAGAGCTGTTGTAAGGTGCGGAATAGACAGAGGTATGGAAGTATGGGGAATCGAAAGAGGATATGAGGGACTCCTTGACGGCGAAATACGCCCCATGGACAGAAGCTCTGTAGGAGATATACTTCACAGAGGAGGAACAATACTTAAAACTGCCAGAAGTGAGAGATTCAGAGAAGACAAATGGATAGACAAAGCAGCTGAGATTCTGGATACTTTCGGCATCGAAGGTCTGGTGGTGATAGGAGGCGACGGCTCTCTTCACGGGGGACTTGAACTTTCACACCGGGGCATAACTGTTATGGGTCTTCCCGGAACCATAGATAATGATCTCAGTTACACCGACTACACCATAGGCTTTGACACGGCCGTAAGTACTGTGCTGGATGCCATAAGCAAAATAAGAGATACTTCATCTGCCCATGACAGAACCACCGTCATAGAAGTGATGGGAAGAAGGTGCGGAGATATAGCTCTTTATTCTGCTGTTGCAGGAGGTGCGGAATGCGTGCTTCTGCCTGAAAAAAAAGAGGATATAAATGCGGTATGCCGCAAGATAATAGAAGGAAGTAACAGGGGAAAACTTCACAGCATAATAATCAAGGCAGAAGGAACTCCTACGTCGGGTACTGAACTTGTCAAGGTTATTGAGGAACGTACAGGGAAGGAAACGAAACTGGTTGTACTTTCTTATCTGCAGAGAGGCGGAAGCCCTACTCTCAATGACAGGATGCTGGCAACATTATGTGGTGCCAAGGCTGTTGAATTGCTGGCGGAGGGATCTGAAAGCAAGGCAATTGGAACGGCAGACGGCCAGATAGTGGCATATGACCTGACAGAGGCGCTGGAAATGCCCGGAAGATTCAGCGAAGAGCTATACAAACTAATAGATACATTAAGCAAATAGGGGAGCATTATGGATAAAACAATTGTAGTATACAAAAGCAAACATGGTTCAACTGAAAAGTACGCGCGCTGGATAGGCGAAGAGCTGGATTGTCCTGTGGTAAGCGAAAAAGATTTCCAGAGAAAAAATTTTTCGCTTTATGACAATATAATTTTCGGCGGCTGTGTTCATGCCGGCGGCATTATGGGGTTTGACCTTATAAAGAAGAATATCAGGCACCTTGAAGGAAAGAAGATTGTAATCTTTGTCGTAGGACTGAACGTGATGCATCAGGATACCAGAATGCAGCTGAGAGAGATAAACTTTAACAAGAAAGGTCTCAACAAGCTGACATGCTATTATTGTCCGGGAAGTTATGATCCTTCATCGGTAAAAGGAATCGACGCGGCTATTATGAAAATGATGATAAATATGCTTGAAAAGAAAAAGCCCGAGGAGGTTACTGAAGATGACAGAAGACTCCTGGAGGGCGTTACTGAAGGAATAGACCTGACTGACAGGAAATACATCGAACCTATAGTGGCTGAGTTCAGGTAATAAGCACTGCCGTGAGAGTTGAATCAGTCATCCCTGCGTCCGGAAGGACCATCACCGTCTCCTTTTATGGTAATTCCCAGGTCATTGTTTATTACAGAAGCAAAGCCTATGGAGGCGGTTCCGTATTTTTTGCGGATGAGGTCCATGGTCATTTCTGCTTTTTCGGTTTGCTCTCTGTGTTTAAGATCATTACCGAAAAAACTCAGCTGTTCCTGATCTGTCTCATCGGTCAGATTAATACCGGTAATTGTGAGCATCCTTATAGGTGCTCCTTTTTGCCATGAAGCATTTATTATTTCCATAGAGGCCTCAGCCAGCTCCTCTGAAAGCCAGCTGGGATTATCCAGCTGTTTTTGCCTGGATATAACTTTAAAATATGTGTCTTTAATATCTACTTTCACACCGCGGGCTTTATAGCCGTATTTTCTCAGCCGTCCGGCAACCGTGTCCGAAAGAGCTTTCACAGCGGTGGCAATGTCGCTGCCGGTAACCAGATCGCGACGGAATGTAACGCCGTTTCCCACGGATTTTACAGGTTCCCTGTCAGAATACAGGGAAACCGGGGAATCATCTATGCCGTTGGCATACTCCCACATTATACCGCCTTGCTTTCCGAAAATATTCAAAAGATATTTTCTGTCAGCGGAAGCTATGTCTCCAATGGTTAAAATCCCCAGAGAGCGAAGTTTATCTGATGTGGCATGTCCTACGCCAAAGAGTTCTCCTGCAGGCAGAGGCCAGAGGAGCTCTCTGAAATTTTCCCTGGATATGACTGTGGTAGCATCAGGCTTCTTGTATTCGCTGCCCATTTTTGCCAGAACCTTGTTGAAAGAGACACCTGCAGAAAGGGTCATGCCCAGCTCTTTACGGACGGTGTTACGAATAGTGTCAGCGATTTCACGGCCTGAACCGAAAAGACTGCGGCTTGCGGTGACATCCAGCCATGACTCATCAATGCTGAAGGGTTCAACCATGTCAGTGAAACGCTGATAAATTTTGTTTATTTTGCTGCAGTAAAACTTGTACTTGTCCATATGAGGGCGAACAAGCACGAGGTCAGGGCATTTCTGCTTTGCTTTCCATATGGTTTCTGCCGTTGTCACGCCGTAATTTTTGGCAATCTGATTTTTTGCAAGGATGATTCCGTGGCGGCTGTCAGGGTCCCCGCTTACAGCCATAGGTTTGTCACGCAGTTCAGGATGATCAAGCAGTTCAACCGATGCAAAAAATCCGTTCATATCACAATGAAGTATGACTCTGTCTTTTTTATATAAATCCATATTGTTTTCGACCTTTCTGTCCCGTGAAATCAGTATAACACGAAAATAAATGACCATGAAAGCTGTTATATGTATTTTTTGTGAAAGAAACTTCCCTTTTCTTGACTTAAAAGGCGTTTACAAGGTATAATAATTAAGATTCAGGAGGAAAAATCGTGAGAACTTTAAATATGATTATGGGCGTGCTTTTTATAGGCGCGGGAATTTTTATGATAGCTGCCGGAGGCGGAGTTACATTCCTGTCTGTGGCATTTGTACTGGGAATATTGTTTATGGCAGCCGGAATCTGTGAATGCCTTTCATATAAGAGCTACAGAGGCGATGAAGAAGATAAGAAGTGGGTGCTCATTGACGGAATGACCACTTTTCTGCTGGGATTTCTGATTATATTCAACAAGCTGGCGGCGGATACGACTGTCCCTCTGGTACTGGGACTGTGGGCGGCCGTTGCAGGCATCAGAAATCTGGTAAGAGCATGGGAGAAGATGGAATCAAAGGACAGCTACTTTTACGGTCATCTGATCATAGGTCTGATAAATATGATTGTCGGACTGTATATGTACTTTAATAACGATCTTTTTGTGCTGTCGGTAGGCGTTCTTGTGGGCATATGCGTTCTTGTACAGGGACTCAATATACTGATGGTAGGAAGCACAATCCTCGTAATTAAGTCTCAATTCATAATGACAAAAGAAGAAATGCTTGCACATGCAGTTGAAGAGGCAGAAAAGGCTCATCAGGCTGCAAAGGAAGCTATCAAAGGGGCAAAAGAGGCCAAGGCCAACGTTAAAGCAATTGAGGAGACTCCGGAAGAAGAGCTTGATGCCGCACTGGCACCTAAGCCAAGCGAGGAACCTAATGAAACCGAAGAAAATAATAATTAAACAGGAAATATGAGTATGGAAAACAGGTTTGATATCGCCATCGCAGGCGCAGGACCGGCAGGTCTTGCAGCGGCTGTAACTGCCATGGGTCTGAGAAAAGATCTTAAAGTCCTTGTTCTGGAAAAGATGAGTCAGCCGGCTAAAAAGCTGGCAGCTTCGGGAAACGGACGAGGAAACTTATCTAACTTACAGTGCCCTTGCAGGGACGAAGTGCTGGATTTTTTTAAAGAGGCAGGTATAGCAGTCAGAGCCGACGAAGCAGGACGGATTTATCCCTACTCAGAAGAAGCAAAGTCTGTGGCAGCAGTTCTGTGCAAAAGAGCAGAGAAACTGGGCGCAGTGATAATGACTGATTCAGAAGTATGCAATGCGGAAGCGGATCCTCAGGGAGGCTTCCGCATTTTTGTACACTCGAAAAAGGGGAAAGAAGAAATTTTCCGGGCGGAAAAACTCCTGATTGCCACAGGCGGAAAGTCCTATGCCGTATATGGTTCAACAGGTGACGGATACAGGCTGGCGCGACGGTTAGGTCACAATGTGGCACCTCTGGTGCCTTCACTCACCGCCGTAGAAACTGAAGAATCTCTGGAAGGGCTCAAAGGGCTGCGTATGAAGGCAGAAGTGTCTCTTATGCAGAAAGGTGATATCATTTTCCGGGAAAGAGGAGAGGTTCAGTTTAGAGAGGACTGCCTTTCGGGAATATGCATAATGAATATGTCGGCCTTCCTGCCGGTAAGAAGAACGGCAGACGGCAGAGAAGAAAAAGATAACGATGAGAGGCAGGAAAAACCGGAATGCAGAATAATGATAAACACGGTACCTGATTTTACCGCTGCCGGTCTTATAGCTTTTCTCAGGGAAAAAGCATCAATGGATGTCAGCGTGTCTGAACTCACTGAGACTATTGTAAAAAAGCCGGCAGCAGACTATATATTGAAAAGGCTGTCCATGGATGGCGGCAAGCCGGCAAGCCGGCTGGGTATGAAAGATATTATAGAAATCGCCAACGGACTCCGGTGCCTAGAATTTACACCGGCAGGCAGAAAAGGATGGAAAGAAGCGCAGGTGACAAAAGGCGGAGTCCTTCTGGAAGAAATCGACATGAAGACAATGGAATCCAGAGTGATAAGCGGATTGTACTTTGCAGGAGAAGTTACCGATTATGACGGGCCATGTGGAGGATACAACCTGAATAATGCATGGCTGGGAGGAATAAGAGCCGGCCGCGCCATGGCTCAATGCCCGGGAGAGATAACAGAATGAACAGATTACTTGAACTTGAAACGAGATATAACGAATTCATAGAACGGCAGGATCCGCTTGAAGGTCAAAGAGATGAGAGCCTGGCATGGGAGAGAATACACATGGCTTCATCAGCGTCGGAAGCCTGGCGTATGGCAGAAGAGCTGGGAGAAGATCCTGAGATTGCAGCATGTGCAGCAGCAGTACATGACATAGGACGTGTTGTGACCGGTCGCCAGGCAGGGCATGCAGAGGCAGGGTATGAACCTGCTAAAGCCTTTTTGAAGGCTACAGGTCTCTTTGACGAAGAAGAAATTGAAATCATAGCTGCTGCTGTAAGAAAACACAGTAGCAAAACGGAATGCGGAACAATTCTGGAAGAAATTGTCAAGGATGCTGATGTTATTGACTGTTTCCGTTTCGGATATCCTTTCGACAGACCTGAAAAGGAGCAGCGTTATCACCGATGGAAGGAAAGGCGTATGACTGCGAAAGGGTAAAACAGTGTATAGAATTCATCAGATAAAACTTTCCCTAGGGGAGTCAAAAGAAAGTATTCCCCGGAAAATATGCAGGAAGATATCAATAAAGGGACTGACAATAAAAGAATGGAAGATAGTCAGAGAGTCTCTTGATGCCAGAGATAAATCTGACATACGGTTCATATATTCCATTGATTTTGTACCGGAAATAAACGGTTCTCCGGTCATATGCCGGGCAGACCTGCGCAAAATGGAAAAAGCAGGTGCACAGGCGGTGAAGACGGAACGATATGAAATACCGGAAGTCAGGCACCCGGAAAGACTTACGGGGGAAGAGCAGCACCCTGTGGTGATAGGTTTCGGGCCTGCGGGCATATTTGCAGCACTTGTTCTGGCACAGGCAGGCCTTAAGCCCCTGGTGCTGGAAAGAGGCAAAGACGTGGAGCGCAGAACAGCCGATGTGGAAAAACTCTGGGCCGGAGGACCTTTGGACAGTGAATCAAATGTTCAATTCGGAGAAGGGGGTGCAGGTGCTTTTTCCGACGGCAAGCTGACCACCGGAATAAAAGATATACGTATCGGAAAAATTCTGGAAGAGATGGTCAGATTCGGGGCACCTGAGGAAATTCTTTACAGGCAGAAACCTCATGTAGGGACTGATATTCTTAAAACGGTAGTTTCTAATATAAGAGAAGAGATTTTGTCTCTGGGAGGCTGTGTGCGCTTTGACACACGAGTGGATAACATTGTGGTGGAGGAAGGTCACATAAAGGCGCTGGAACTTTCAGTCAGAACAGAAGAGGGAAAAGTCAGGAAAGAGGTTCTGAATTGCAGAGATGCCATTCTCGCTATAGGGCACAGTGCCAGGGATACATTTGCCATGCTTAAGGAAAAAGGTGCAGCAATGGAGCAGAAGCCTTTTTCCATAGGTATACGCATAGAGCATCCACAGGAGATGATAGATATTTCCCAGTACGGGAAGCCGGCAAAAGAACTTGGTCTGCCGCCGGCAGAATACAAGTTGAGTTATCGCTGCAGAGAGGATAATCTTGCCGCCGGCAGAGGAGTATACACCTTCTGTATGTGCCCGGGTGGCCATGTTATACTGGCTTCTTCGGAGGATGGCGGAGTTGCCGTAAACGGAATGAGTTATCATGATCGGAGCAGCGGTATTGCCAACAGCGCGCTGCTATGTGATGTACGGACGGAGGATTTCGGAAGCGAGGATGTCCTGGCCGGCGTGGAATTTCAGCGTCGGTACGAAAGACAGGCCTTCCGCGCCTCAGGCGCCCGCTACGCGGCGCCTGAGGCCACCTGGGGCGACCTGAGAGACGGAAGGGCGCCCCAGGTGGAAGGCTGCCTGCCGGAGTTTGCTGTGGCAGCCTTGCGCGAGGCAATGCCTCACCTGGGCGAAAAGCTGAAGGGCTTTGACTGCGAAGATGCAAAAGTATATGCGGTGGAAACCAGGAGTTCTTCGCCTGTCAGAATATTGAGAGGCAGAGATGGCCAAAGCCTCTCTATAAGGGGGCTGTATCCATGCGGTGAGGGAGCAGGTTACGCAGGAGGAATAACTTCTGCTGCCGTTGATGGAATCAAGGCGGCAGAAGCAGTCATAGAGAGTATGAAAAACAGATAAAAAAGAAACCGAACCGGGACATCATTCCAGGACAGGCGCCGGGAAAAAGATGTCAGACGGTTCGGTTTTCGTTTATATCTAATTTGCCGTTTCGATTAGAACATCACCTGTCATTTCCGGAGGAACAGGAAGTCCCATGAGAGTGAGTATGGTAGGAGCAATGTCAGAAAGTTTACCACCCTCTCTGAAACGTATTTTTGAAGTTTCCTCTTCAGATGCTATATATGCCAGCGGCACAGGATTAGTGGAATGGGCGGTGACAGGATTTCCCTGATGGTCCAGCATATCATCGGCGTTTCCGTGGTCGGCCGTCAGCAGGATACGGCCGCCCACAGCCGATATAGCCTGAACAATTCGGCCGACGCAGCGGTCTACCGCCTCCACTGCCTTTACCGCCGCATCGAAAACGCCTGTATGGCCTACCATGTCTGCATTGGCAAAATTGAGAACGATTAAATCATACTTAAGTGATTTTATTTCTTCTATGACCTTATCAGTAACTTCATATGCGCTCATTTCAGGCTGCATATCGTAAGTGGCAACTTTTGGAGAAGGAATGAGAATTCTGTCCTCCAGAGGATTTGGCTTTTCAACACCGCCGTTGAAGAAAAAGGTTACATGAGCGTATTTTTCGGTTTCGGCTATTCTGAGCTGAGTCATTCCAAGATCCGATATGTATTCACCAAGAGTGTTCTTTATGGAAGAAGGAGGGAATGCAACGGAAACATTAGGCATGGCAGCATCATATTGAGTCATGCACACATATTTGAGATCAGTGATGCATGCAGTTTCAAAACCGTCAAAAGAAGGATCAACGAATGCTCTGGTGATTTCCCTGGCTCTGTCAGGCCTGAAATTGCAGAATATAACGCTGTCGCCGCTTTTTATGACTGCTTCGGGATTGCAGATTACGGGTTTAAGAAATTCGTCGGTGATGCCTTCACTGTAGGAGGCTTCAACTGAGGCGACAGGGTCAGAGGTGCGGGTGCCTTTAGCTGCAGTAAGCGCATCATATGCTTCCTTGACTCTCTCCCAACGTTTGTCACGATCCATGGCGTAATATCTGCCGCAGATGACGCCCATAGAATTTTCAAGACCCAGGCTCTGGAGAAATTCGCAGATTTCCTTTACATATCCCGCTCCGGAAGTCGGAGGAACATCCCGGCCGTCCAGAAAACAGTGCAGATATATTTTTGAGGCGCCGCGCAAGGATGCCATGGAAAGGGCGGCTTTGATATGCCGGATGTGGCTGTGAACGCCTCCGTCGGAAAGCAGTCCCATTATATGGACGGCCCCGCCTGTTTTTTGTGTATGGGCTACTGCATCCAGAAGAGCAGCGTTGCCGTTGAAAGTCCCGTCATTTATTGCTTTGGTTATTCTGGTAAGCTCCTGGTAGACGACTCTTCCGGCACCGATGTTCAGGTGACCCACTTCAGAGTTACCCATCTGACCTTCAGGAAGTCCTACGGCAAGGCCGCTGGCCCTCAGCTGCGCAAAGGGGTATGTTTCAAATATTTTATCAAGATTCGGCGTTGATGCAGCAGCAATGGCATTGCCAAAGGCTTCATCTTTCAGACCGAACCCGTCCAGTATCATCAGCATGAAAGGCTTTTTCATTTTTATTCTCCTTTATTGATTTATAATACAAATATACCACATTTCAGGCAGCAATAAAAGAATCTTCGCACAGGAGATAATTTGTGATAAAATAAAAAGAGAAAAATCAGCGGAGAGAAAACATGAACTGGACGGAAGAACAACGTGAAGCAATAGAACTGAAAAATAAAAATATTCTGGTGGCAGCAGCTGCAGGATCCGGAAAAACGGCGGTGCTGGTTGAGCGCATAAGAAGGCTTATTATGGAAGACAGGTGCTCTGTGGATAATATGCTGATAGTGACTTTTACCAATGCAGCAGCGTCAGAGATGAAAGAGAAGATCAGAAAAGCTATTTCATCGACGGCAAACCATATGGCGGGAAAAAACCTTTCGGCAGAAGAACAGGAACAGTTTCATTTCCTGAAAAAACAGCTGAATCTGCTGCCTTCTGCCAATATAAGCACTTTCCACGCCTTTGCACTGGAAGTAATACGCAGGTATTTTTATATTATACAGATAGAACCTGATTTTACCATATGCGACAGCACCCAGGAGGCCCTGCTTAAAGGGGAAGCCATGGATGAGCTTCTGGAGGAGCTCTTTGAAAAAGGCGACAAAGAGTTCTTTCACTTTTTGAAATGTTACAGCGGAGACAGAGACGAAAAACGTTTCCGCACAATCGTGGAAAACTGCTACAACACAATTATGAGTCTTCCTGATCCTTTTGAGTGGCTCAGAGACAGCGTTGAGCAGCTGAAAGACGGTGCAGGGCTCAGAAACGGACCTGCAGGAAAGTATCTTATGGAGATAGGCAGAGAAAAGGTGGCTCGGGCACGAAAGGCCATTGAGGCGGACCGGCTCCTGACAGATGGCCTTGAGGCTGATATGGAAGCTGTTGAGCTTCTGGAAAGAGCTCTGGCTTCCGGAGATTATGAGGAGTTCAGAAAAGCAGTATACGGTTTTAAACTGCCTGCATTGAGACCCAAAATGTTCAGCGGAAGAGAAGAAATAAAAGTGAAAGTCTCTGCCAACCGAAATGCGGCGAAGAAGGCTGTAAAAGAACTTAAAGAAGCATATTTCAAAGGAGATTTTTCACAGTTATGTCACGAAATGGATCTGACATATCCTTCAGGGCTTTATCTTGAAAAAGTTCTTAAGAGGTATGATGAACTGTACAGGAGTAAAAAAGACCTGAAAAGGGTGGTGGACTTCGGTGACATTGAGCATTATGCCTACAGGATACTTAAGGATCCCGAGGCTGCGGAATTCTACAGAAACCGTTTCAGATACATATTTATAGATGAGTATCAGGACAGCAACGTTATACAGGAGGCTCTCATAGATCTTATAAAAAGAGAAAACAATCTTTTTATGGTAGGAGATGTGAAGCAGAGCATATATAAGTTCCGGCTGGCGGAACCTGAAATATTTCAGAGAAAGTACATAAGCTACAGTGACGGCAATGTACCTGATTCAGTCAAAATAGACCTTAACAGAAATTTCAGAAGCAAGAAACCTGTAATTGATTTTATAAACGACATATTTGAGGAGACAATGCCGGGATATGATGAAAAGGCTCGTTTGTATATGGGAGATCCTTTTGGAGACAGATCATCTGAAAAGCCTGCACTGTATCTGACTCAGGTTCCATGGGAAGAGGAATCGCAGATAGACGATGAACTTAAAAACATAATGAAGGCCGAAAAAGAAGCCATGGCTGCTGCAAGAATAATAAAAGATAACCTGGGAACTCCGATCTTTGACAGCAAAGAGGGCAGGGAAAGACCTCTTGAAAAGAGAGATATTGTTATACTCATGCGTGGCGTTAAAAACTATGGTGACATATTCCATAAAGTGCTTACAGATAATAATCTGCCTGCTTATATAGATGACAGCGACGGGTTCTTTAATACCATGGAAATCAATTCCTTCCTGTCAGCACTTTATATCATCGACAATCCCAGACAGGATATACAGCTGCTTACTCTTTTGAGATCTGAAATGATGGGTTTTTCTGTGGAAGAACTTCTGACCATCAGAGCAGCATGCAGGGAAGGGGCATATTATGATGCTTTTGTTGCATACGGCACACAGGGAGCTGACTCCGGTTTACGCCGCAAATGCTCAGAAGCCATGACAAAAATTGAAAATTGGAGAGACTTGAGCAGAATAATGCCGCTGGACAAACTCATCTGGAAAATACTCATGGATACGGGGTTTTATATTGCCATGGGCGCCATGCCGGCCGGCGGACAGAGACAGGCCAATTTAAGGGCGCTCACTGATAAGGCTCTGATGTACAGAAGCAGCAGCGGAAGCTCCTTGTATGGCTTCATAAGGTACATTGAGGCAATAAAAGAAAAAAAAGTATCCATGGGACAGGTGAAGCTGGTGAGCGAGAATGATGACCTTGTCAGAATAATGACTGTTCATAAATCTAAGGGTCTTGAGTTTCCTATGGTGATTTTGGCCGGATATATGAGACGCCTTAACTACACTTCCGCAGGAAAAGCACCGGCAATACATAAAGATCTGGGTATTGGATTCCCTATGGTGGATCCGGAAAACCGTTGGTACAAGACTACTTTGCTGCAGAATATGATCAGGGAGCGATTTCACAGAGAAGAAGTGGATGAAGAGAAACGTATTCTTTATGTGGCGCTCACAAGGGCAAAAGACAAGCTTATGCTTCTGGGAATATGCAATGATATATCGGAAGATGTGGAAAAGGTTATGGAGTCTGAACCGGCAGAAAACAGTTATTTTGCCATGACAGGGAAAACAATATGCAGTCGTCCGGCAGGAATGAAAACCGTGGATGATGAAAAGCTGCTTAACCTTTCAAAAGTCCAGAAAAGAAGTTCTTCGGAAATACTGCATGTCATGGAGCAGTGCAGAGAAAAAGAACTGTCTCCGGATGTACTGGAAAAGATGACGTATCATTATCCCTTTGATGACGATCTGACAGCACGAGCCAAGTATTCCGTAAGCAGTCTCAACAAAAGCGGCCGCAGCAGTGTCAGCGATCTGGAAGAACCGGCTTTTGTCGCCGGAGAAAGAAAAATAAATGCTGCTCAGCGTGGTACGGCATTTCACGCTGTTCTGGAGCGTATAGATTTTGCAAGGGCACAGGCTGAAGGAGAATCATATATCCTGAGTCTTATGAATGACATGATTCTGAAGGAAATGCTTACGGAAAAGGAAAAGGATGTACTCAACATAAAACTTCTCCTGAAATTTGTGCAGTCTCCTCTGTCACGGAGAATGGCAGCAAGCGGAGAGATTTACAGAGAAAAACGATTTAATCTTCTTACAGAAAAAGAAGGGAAAAAAGTATTGGTAAGGGGAATTATCGACTGCTTCTTTGAAGAAGAGGGAAAACTGATACTCATCGATTATAAAACCGGAAATATGGAAGACGCAGCTGCCGGAAGGGACGATCTCATACGTGAGAGGTATCGCACACAGCTGGAACTCTACCGGGAAGCGCTGCAAAATGCTGCCGGCAAAGAGGTGACAGAAATGTACCTGTATCTCATAGACGCAGGCCGGATTATTAAAATGTAACCTGAAATATTGCACAATGCAAAAGCAGGCAGCATTACCGATACCGGGGAAAACAGATGGCTCCTGTATATTAAAAAAACGGCTGAAATATTTTCAGCCGTTTCTTTGCTTATTCAGGTGCTCTTTTTACTGAATCTCGAGCCTCATGAAGCAGTACGAGAAATGATTCTATGCATCCTCTTTTCTTCTCTTGAGTCCGGCACCGGCAAGAACTGCTCCGGCACCGAGCATGAGCATGAGCCATGGCATTGCATGGTTGCGGTCTCCTGTATTCGGAAGTACGGTATGGCTGTTGGTTACTACGAAGCCCGTTTCGGCATCGCCTGTAATCACGGTTTTGTATCCGTCTACAGGAACTTCCTTGATGGTGTACTCAATGAGCTGCCCCTTGTCATATTTAGCCAGGCCCGTGAAACTACCTGTCCAGTTGGAGTTCTTGTCGAGAACAAGAGTCTTTCCTGTGTCTGTTCCGTCAGCCAGAAGTTTTACGGTGACTTTGTCAGGACGGATTCCGTCAGCATTATTGCTGTCAGCCCAGGCCTTGGTAACCGTAATGCTGGTTTCTTTCGGGGTGTAGCTGTTGGTGATGTCGAATTCATCATAAGTTGTAGAATAACCGTCAACAGAGGTTTCTGTTATTGTGTAAAAAACTTCCTCACCGCCGTTTTCGTATTTGTCAAGGTCTGCAAAAGTATATGACCAGTCATCAGCAGCGGTAACTTCTCTTGTATCAATAACCTGACCGTCTCTTAAAAGATTTACCGTAATGAATTCAGGTCTGTTTCCATCCTGATTATCTGCATCATCCCATGTCTTTAAACCTGTGATGCTGATTGTTTCAGGAGTGTGGGTGTTGGTAATGGTGAACCCGTCATCCATATTTCCCGTGACAACCGATTCATATCCGTTGACAGTTACCTCTTTTACGGAGTATTTAATTTCTTTACCTGCTTTGAATTTGTCAAGACCCGTGAAGCTTGCTGTCCAATTGTTTGCATCACTGAGAACAATTGTGTTCCGGGTCTCCTGACCATCAGCCATCAGAACTACAGTAATATCTGCAGGGCGTATGCCGTCCTGATCATCCTTATCGTTCCATACCTTGGAAACTGTAACATCTCTCTTATAAGTGGCATGTGTATTGGTGATATCATAGCCTTCGTATGAAACAGTATAGCCTGTAACATCTCCTTCTGAAATGGTGTAAACTACTGTCTCGCCCTGGTTTTCGTACTTGTCAAGACCTGCGAAACTCCACGCCCATCCGTCACTTTCCGTTACAACCTTAGTTTGGATAACGTTGCCGTTCTTCAAAAGATTTATGGTGATGCTGTCAGGGCGTATGCCATCCTGGTTGTCAGCGTCAGTCCATGTTTTTGAACCTTCTATGGTGATTTTTTCAGGAGTATGGCTGTTGGTGATTGTGAATCCTCCGGAAGAAGAATTGGCTTCAACTTTTGCCGTGTATCCGTTTGTGGAATTCTCTTCAACTGTATATTTGATCTCTTTTCCTGCCTTGAATTTATCAAGGCTTGTAAATGAGCCTTTCCAGAGGTTATCAGAATTCAGAGTCAGGGTCTTGCCTGTGTCAACTCCGTCAGCTTTGAGTTTCACTGTTACGGAATCAGGACGAATGCCGTCCTGGTTGCTGCTGTCGTTCCATACCTTTTCAACAGGAACAGAAATCTGCTCCGGAGAATGGATGTTAGTTATAACATAAGCATTGTTTTCACCGTCGACAGAAGGCATATATCCTGCGGCGACATTCAGTTCCTGTACAGTGTAAACGTGGTATTTTCCTTCCGATTCAGCAATAAGATCGTCCCAGGTGTAGGCCCAGTTGTTTCCGGCATTCAGAGTTATGGGATCTCCGAAAGGCACGCCATCCTTTAAGAGCTGTACTTCAGCTGAGGCAGGGCGAATACCGTCTTGATTGTTGTTGTCGTCCCATGACTTGGAAACGGAAACGGATGTACGAGGAAGATATCCTTTAACACCTGGAACCGGGAAGGCATACTGCTCACCATCAACATTTAGGAAGGTCTCTTCATTAGTCGGGTAGAAGGTATCTTCCCGAAAGTCTGCTGACTGGACATCAAGGGTTACCCTGTAAGTGCAGGTATATACATATTCTGTAACATCGTCAGTTTCTGTTGTTTCAGCATCACTGAGAGTCCAGGTATAGGTGCTGCCGTTCTCTGTAGTGAAGTTTTCAGGAACTCCGCCTGAGGTTACGTTTATTTTGTCTGCCATGGGATCGGTGGCAGTCCAGCCTTCTCCATCAAAGCCGCTGGTGATACTGTCGCTGATTGCTTTGAAAGCATTCATAAGTTCGGCGGTATTGTCTGCATTATAGGCGGTGCCGGAGGATGTTGCTATGCTGCTTTTCAGAAATTCTCCCACAGTAGGGCCGCCGTCATAGGTGATATCGTTGACTGCACCGAAGCATACGGTATATATGCCAGTTCCTCTGTTTTTTATTGCATCAGCTTGAAGTTTTGCTGCATTATTATTATTCCAGCTTCCGTCTTGTCCGTTGCCGCCGTTGCGGTATGTGGAATTGTAAGTCGGTTTTCCATCAGTGAGAAGGACAACATTCTTTGAAGTTATACTTCTTACATCATTGGAATCAAGCTGGGAAACTGCTCTTCTGAGGCCGCTGTCAAGGTTTGTGCCGCCGCCGGCAGTCAGTCTGTTTATACTTGCAGATGCAGTGTCGTAGGAATTCTTTCCCTTTCCGCCGGCCACATTGTACCAGCCCAGATGAATTTCTGAATCCGAATTGAATTCCACAATGGAGATCATGCGCATGGCTGATTCATCTGTTCCTGCGAAAGCCGCCAGGAAAGTCTGCGCGGCCTGCTTGGCTGAATAAAGCCTTGTCTGTGTGGAAGTTACAGTGTTATTGTTCCGATTGTAATGTGTACAGTCGGATTCATGAGTATAATAATAGTCTCTTCCGGAAAAAACCATTGGACCGCCGCACTCTGCACACGCCGCCATAGATCCGGAGGTGTCCATGACAAGCACAACTGCTCCGGAATTAGTCATGGTGGAAACGCTGGTGCTTGTAACCACCCTTAATGTGATATCAAAGGTGTTTTCCATTCCGTCTACGGCAGCTGCCGTCTTGGAGAGTTGAACCTCGGTACCATCTATAGTATAGGTGGCAGTGCCGTTCCCTCCGGCAGCCCATGTGCCGTCTGTGTAAGCACCGTTGGTGGTGGTCTGCGAGGTCTCTCTGCTCTCCATAGCTAAAACTGTAGTTGGCATAAGAGAAAAGAGCATGCAGAATAACAGCAAGAAGCTGATCACTTTACCATGTTTATTTTTCATATTCGTCCTCCAAAATAAGAAATAATGATCTGATCTGCATCAACATGATTCTGCAGAGTTCAGATTAGATAGATGTATTTGACCTCCTTTCTGTTTCTTGCTTTCTGTAACTACGCCGGATATCGTATTATAAAAAGTCCGGCAACATGAGTTTGCAAGGAAACGGTGCTCACAAAAATGTACGGCAGTCCCGCAAGTCAGGCAGATTTCTGTTGCCGAAACAGCTGATTAAATAATGCGGCATATTTCTGCCGCAGAAATCCCACAACAGAATGAAAAATAGAGGGAATACCGCGGGGAAATTTTATCAGCAATTGCTATTTTTGCTAACGCAACATTATATTATGCACTTCGGAAGAAAATATTATGAAAAAGCCGGCGGCACTGGTTTTTCCTGAATGATGCCGGTACTGTGCATATGCGGATGCACCTTAAACCGGAAAGAAATCATCACAGCCACCATGTGGCACGTATATGGAGGACAGACGGGGTCCCATCTTAATGACATGATAGACATCTTCAATCAGACAGTGGGAAAAGAAGAGGGGGGATATGCAGAAGCCAGAATGGTTTCGGGTACAAACAGCATTCGGAAGATGATGAATATGTGATCGTGTGATAGACAGTCAGCCGGTGAAGTATGCCGCATTGCTGACGGACAAAGAAAAGAAATAGCAAAAGCAAAAGCGGTCTCAAAAGAGAGACCGCTTTTCTATGTTGCATCAATATATTTTGAGATTATACTAAACCTTGAGCCATCATAGCTTCTGCAACTTTTTCGAAGCCTGCGATGTTGGCACCTGCAACCAGGTTGTATCCTAAGCCATACTTTTCGCTTGCTTCTGCAGCATGCTTGTGAATGTTAACCATAATAGTTTCCAGCTGTTCATATACCTGTTCAGGTGAGAATACGGTATGACCTGCGTTCTGACCCATTTCGATGCATGAGCAAGCTACGCCGCCTGCGTTAGCTGCCTTTGAAGGTCCTACTACTACACCGTTGTCCATTAAGAACTTAAGTGCATCGTTGGTGGTAGGCATGTTAGCTCCTTCGCAGAGGAACTTGCATCCGTTTGCAACCATCTTTTCAGCGTCTTCCATGTGGATTTCGTTCTGAGTTGCGCAAGGTATGTAGAGGTCAGCCTTAACTTCCCAAGGCTTCTTTCCTGCAAAGAACTTAGCACCAGGGAACTTTTCTGCGTAAGGTGCGCAGACATTCTTTCCGGAAGCTCTCAGTTCAAGCATGTAGTCAACCTTTTCGCCTGTTACGCCATCTTCGTCAAGGATATATCCGTCAGGACCGGAGATGGTGATTACTTTTGCTCCTAATTCGTTAAGTTTCTGAACTGTACCCCATGATACATTGCCGAAACCGGAAACTACGACCTTTTTGCCTTTTAAGTCTTCTCCACAGTGTTTCAGCATTTCTCTTGCGAAGAATACGATGCCGTAACCTGTAGCTTCTGTTCTTCCTGCCAGTCCGCCGTAAGCAAGACCTTTACCTGTAAGAACGCCTTCATATCTGTTTACGATTCTCTTGTACTGACCGAAGAGGTATCCGATTTCTCTTGCACCTACACCCAGGTCGCCTGCAGGAACGTCAGTTGAAGGACCGATGTGTCTGTATAATTCAGTCATGAAAGCCTGGCAGAATCTCATGATTTCAGCGTCGGACTTGCCGTTAGGATCAAAATCTGCGCCGCCTTTGCCGCCGCCGATTGGAAGACCTGTAAGGCTGTTCTTGAAAATCTGTTCAAATCCCAGGAACTTGATGATTCCCGGATATACGTTTGGAGCAAATCTCAGACCGCCCTTGTAAGGTCCGATTGCGCTGTTAAATTCATATCTGTATCCTCTGTTAACCTGAACTTTGCCGTTGTCGTCAACCCATGTTACTCTGAAGCTGATTCCTCTTTCAGGTTCGATAAGTCTTTCAATCAGACCTGATTCAACATACTCAGGATGTGCTTCCAGTACCGGTTCGATTGAAGAAAGAACTTCTTCTACTGTCTGGTGGAATTCAGGTTCACCGGGATTTCTTTTTTTTGCAATCTCAATGTACTTGTCAACAATGTTTGCCATGATAGTTAATCTCCTCTTCTCTTTAACATAGAATATGGTTGTTTTGTTATTTATGAAACAAAGTTATTTACATTCTCAATTTAACACTAAGAAATGACCTTGTCAACACCGTGTATACAATATTTTTTTGTATTTTTTTTAGACCATAAAACAAGCGGAGTCCTGTTAAATGCAATGGCAGACAGATGCTGATACATTCTCAGCCATCCGGTGCTTTATATTTCATTGGTAATAGTGAGTATGCCGTAGCACCGTCAATTGATTTGCCGTATTTCGTATTAAAAACTTGCAAAAAACCGTGAAAGTGAGCTATAATATAGAAGTTAGGATTCACTATTAAATTATGAAAGGAGTAAAAGAAATGGATAGCGTTCCCGACGGGAAAAACTACACAAAAAGAATTAAAAAACCCGCTTTTGCTCCGGCCTTTAGAAGATAGAATCTCTTTTTCCTTTTGAATCCCGGGCATCCGGGTAAAGAAAGGAGGAGATTGCAATGGATCCAAACATTGTAATGCAGCCGGAAGCAGCAGTAGAAGAATCTCTCGAAAAAATATTCGGCTGGATAGGAGAAAAGAAGTATTTCAAGGTCAGAGATGAACTCCTCAAGTACAACGAGGCGGATATAGCGGAAATGTTTGAGGAGATGCTGGAGGATCCGGGCATACTGGAGTCCACAGTTGTAATATACAGACTTCTTCCCAAGGATATTTCTGTGGAAGTATTTTCCTACCTTCCGTCTGATGATCAGCTTAAGATTGTTGATGGCATAACTGATGCAGAATTAAGCTATATAGTGCAGGAGCTGGATTTTGATGATAAGATAGACATTCTTGAGGAACTTCCTGCAAACCTGGTAGATAAAATTCTGGAAAAGACTCCAAAAGACGAAAGGCGTCTTATAAATACGTTCCTCAACTATCCGGACACTTGTGCCGGAAGCCTGATGACGCCTGATTACATCAGCCTTCAGAAGGAAATGACCGTGGCTGAGGCCATGGCATATATAAAAAAAGAAGGCATGGATGCTGAAACCATATATACCTGTTATGTAAAGGATACAGGGAGAAAGCTTATAGGAATAGTATCCCTAAGCACTCTTGTGGTTTCTGACGATAATTTAAAAATAATGGACATAATGCACACCGACTATGTGTGGATAAATGTTTACGAAGATCAGGAAGAGGTAGCGGAACAGTTTAAAAAGTACGGATTTCTGGCAATACCTGTAGTTGATAATGAGCACAGACTGGTGGGAATCATAACCGTTGATGATATTCTGGAAGTAATAGAAGAAGAAAACACCGAGGATATCGAGCGTATGGCAGGTATCATCGACTGGGAGGATTCAGACAAGGAATATCTGGACATGTCAGTATGGCAGCATGCCATCAACAGACTTCCGTGGCTTCTTATACTCATGGTGGCATATATATTTACGGGAATGATAATAACCAGCTTTGAGGCGAAGCTGTCAGAGATAATATGTCTCGTTGCATATATGCCTATGCTGATGGGAACAGGAGGAAACACCGGTTCTCAGGCAGCCACACTTATAATAAGAGGTCTGGCCATGGACGAGGTGGAGCCTTCGGACGCCTTGCGCATACTATGGAAAGAAGTGCGCATCGGAGCTGTGATAGGCCTCATACTCAGCGTATTTAATTTCGTAAGGGTATGCTGGTTTGATGGAAACGGACCTATGATAGCGCTTACTGTATGTTGCGCTATGCTGTTCATAGTTATTTTTGCCAAAATACTGGGAAGTATGATTCCTCTTCTGGTTAAAAAAGTAAATCTGGACCCGGCACTCATAGCGAATCCTGCCATTTCATCAATATCCGATGCTGTGGCATTGTCGATTTATTTTGCTATGGCGGCAATTTTCCTGGGACTTTAAGAAAACAGAGGCTGAAGCCCAAAAGGCACAGCCTCTTTGCATGTGCAGTGTGAAAAAAATTCAGAATGAAAGGATTTTTTTATGATAAACAGTATCATAACGGAAGAAGTTGTCAAAACTATATTAGGAAAACGCGACAGGGAAATACATAAGGGTCATTGCGGACGGATTCTCATTGCTGCAGGCTCCAGAGGTATGGCAGGTGCTGCAGTGCTTGCAGTTTCCGGAGCATTGAGGGCCGGAAGCGGTCTGGTACAGGCAGCTGTACCGGCAGAATTATTTCCTATATTGCAGACGGCGGTTCCGGAAGCCACATGCATAGAGCGCGATTTTTCTAAAACAGACCTTGGCAGGTACGATGCTATTGCCATAGGTCCGGGACTGGGGAAAAGCCCGGAGGCATGCGCCTCTATAGAAGAACTGCTGACGGCTTTTAACGGTCCGCTGGTGCTGGATGCCGACGCACTGAATATCATATCCGAAAGAGAATGGCATAGCATGCTTATGAAAAGACCTGAAGGGAAGACTGTAATAACACCACATCCGGGCGAAGCAGCACGACTTCTGGGCAGAAACATAGGAACCACTGATGAAGAACGACGGGAAGCTGCGCATGCCCTGGCTGAACGGACGGGAGCGGTGGTTTTGCTGAAAGGTCACGAAACCATTGTAGCCGCAGACAGCTGCAAAACATATACTAATATTACAGGTAACCCCGGCATGGCTACAGGTGGATCGGGAGACGTGCTTACAGGCATAATTGCCGGTTTCATGGGACAGAAAAAGCCCGTGTCTTTAGGCGGATGCAGACTTTCACCCCGGGAAGCTGCAATCTGCGGTGCTTTTGTTCATGGCCGTGCAGGGGACCTGGCCGCTGAAAAGTTGGGAGAATATGGTTTGATTGCCGGGGACATAGCATATTATACGGCTATTGCTTTGAAGGAAATTTCAGGTTAGACATCCACGCTGCTAAATTGAGATTAAAAGGAGTGTTGGACTTGATAGTAAAAAAGGGGGATCTGTTTTTTGCTGATTTAAGTCCTGTAGTTGGCTCTGAACAAGGGGGAGTACGGCCTGTACTGGTAGTGCAGAACGATGTGGGAAACAAGTACAGTCCGACCATTATCGTGGCGGCTGTAACATCTCAGACAAAAACAAAACTGCCTACTCATGTTCGTTTAGAGGCAACACAGGGAGGACTCAGCAAGGATTCGGTTGTTCTGCTGGAGCAGCTTAGAACTATAGATAAGCAGCGGTTGAAGGAAAGAATCGGCACACTTAGCGAAAGTCAGCTTCCGGATGTGGAAAAAGCGCTGAGCGTAAGTTTGGGAATTGCCAATTCTGTTGAAAACCGTTAGAATAGTATCAGGCAATCAGGGACTGTCCGGCGCGGTTCTGCCGGACCGGTCCCTTGACAGTATAAATCAGAATAAGACATTGGAGGAAAAAATGAGTTACAAGGAGTACGAGAAAATCGCTTCTAAAATCAGAGAAGATGTCATAAAGGAGGTACATAGCGCCGGTTCGGGTCACCCGGGCGGCTCCCTTTCGGCAGCTGATATAGTTACAGCACTGTATTTTAAAGAAATGAAAGTGGATCCGGATAACCCCGACATGGAGGGAAGAGACAAATTCATTTTATCCAAAGGCCATGCGGCACCGGTACAGTACGCTGCACTGGCTGAGAAAGGATATTTCGAAAAGGAAGAACTCCTTACACTGAGAAAGTTGGGAAGCAGGCTGCAGGGGCACCCCAACAGAGACAAGCTGCCCGGTATAGAAATGTCTACCGGTTCTCTGGGACAGGGCTTTGCCGTATGCGTTGGAATGGCTCTTGCCAACAAAATGGATAATGACCCGGGAAGAATATATACCCTGCTGGGAGACGGAGAACTTCAGGAGGGCCTCATATGGGAAGCTGCAATGGCATCATCCCATTATAAGCTTGATAACCTGTGCGTTATCGTAGACTGGAACGGACTTCAGATAGACGGAAACAACGACGATGTAATGACAGTGAAGCCTATAGACGAAAAGTTCAGAGCCTTTGGTTTTAATGTGCTGGTGATAGACGGGCATGACTTTGGAGAAATATTTGAAGCCTTTGACAATGCAAGAAAATGTAAGGGCAGACCTACAGCAATCATAGCCAGAACGCATAAGGGCAGAGGAGTATCCTTCATGGAGGACCAGGCAGGCTGGCACGGCAAAGCTCCGGATGATGAACAGACTAAACAGGCTCTTGAGGAACTGGGAGGTGCACTGTAATGGCAGACAAGACAGCAACGAGACAGGCCTATGGAAAGGCTCTTGTAGAAATAGGAAAAACTAACAAAAATCTTATAGTTATGGATGCGGATCTCTCAAAGTCAACTATGACGGCAGAATTCGCCAAAACTTTCCCGGACAGATTTTTTAACATGGGAATTGCAGAACAGAATCTTTATGCTACGGCTTGCGGTATGGCGCTTTCGGGAAAGGTTGTCTGCGCCAGCACTTTTGCAATGTTTGCAGCAGGAAGAGCATTTGAGATAATAAGAAATTCCATAGGATATACCCGCGCCAACGTTAAAATATGTGCTACCCATGCCGGAATCACCGTAGGCGAAGACGGAGCCAGTCATCAGACTTTTGAGGATCTGGCACTTATGAGGACAATACCGGGAATGACAGTGGTAAATCCCGGGGATGCCTTTTCTACTGCTGAACTGATGAAGCAGGTTGTGGAAATGCAGGGACCATGCTATGTAAGACTGGGAAGAGCTGCAGTACCTGCCTTATATGAAGAAGGCGCAGAAATAAAGCTGGGCAAAGGAAACTGGATTCGCCGAGGAAAAGATATAACCGTTGTCGCCACGGGAATAATGGTCAACGAAGCTGTTGCAGCAGCGGCAGAGCTGTCATCGCAGGGAATTGATGCCGGCATCATAGATATGCATACCATCAAGCCTCTGGACGAAGAAATTCTTGTAGAGGCTGCATCCATAGGTCCTGTGGTCACCGCTGAAGAGCACTCCGTCATAGGAGGACTGGGCGGAGCAACAGCAGAAGTCCTGTGCAGAAGAAATCCTGTCAGAATGGCAATGGTGGGCCAGCACGATACCTTCGGAGAATCAGGCAAGCCGGATGAACTCAAGGAAAAATACGGAATGACATCTGCAGATATAGCCAAGGCGGTAAAAAGTCTGCTGAATAGGTAAATAAAAGAATAAGACTCCCTTCACAGTCATAATATGTTATTAAAATGATAGCGAAGGGAGTTTTTTATATGGCCGATGATACAAAGAAAAAACTGCTGCGAAAGCCCGGGGGTAAAACTGTGGCAGCAGCGGCGGTGCTTGTTCTGGCCGGCGTGGCTGCATGGCTGATTTTTGGCCAAGGACTCGGAATCAACGGAAAAAATGTGGACTTTAAGCAGCTGACAAAGGACAATGTCCCAAAGACCATAGAAACCGACGTAGTGCCCGAATACAGAGAACTTGAGAGAGCTCTCGGATGTCTGGTGGACGGCAGCGTTTATGTGGTTGTAACGCGGGGAGAAAAACCTACGGCAGGATATAAAGCTGA
>OLSB01000559.1_pt1 | contig 41921 bp, 29 predicted proteins | sample 1672071 | NCBI WGS metagenome assembly OLSB01 (sample SAMEA3136642, study PRJEB25190) | human gut metagenome | biome: human gut; feature: human-associated habitat; material: faeces | place: Austria | collected 2013 | reverse complement strand
GAATCATAGCCCTGTTGTTGGCGCTGATCCTGACCGTCGGCCTGCTCCCGACGGTAGCGCTGGCTGCCGAGGGCGGCGAGACTCCGACTACAGGTACCGGTGACGTCAAAAATGGCTACTATGAAGGTACGACCTGGAAAGAGGGACCCCTCAACCAAGGCAAGCTGCCGACTGGCGTTGAATCTGTCTCCAAGACCGCGAAACCGACCTCGAACCCTAACGAGTACGAAGTCACGCTGGAGGTTGTCCTGAAGAAGACGGAATCGCAGGAGAACCCCGGTTCTGCGGCAACTGTGCTGGTACTGGACCATTCCGGCTCCATGAACGGATGTGCATACTGTAAAAGCACCACAGATGATGGTGTCAATTATTATCACACAGAAGGTTGTAAATATGATAAACCTCACCAATGGGTAATGGTCACCTCTGAGCAGAGCCGCATGTCTGCCGCAACAAAGGCGGTAAAGGACTTCATTAAAACCTACAGCGGCCGCTTTGACGAGAATGGGCAAGAAACCACGATCGCGGACCTGAATCTTGGCCGCTGGGTCTGCCTTGTCTGGTTCAACAAGAAAGGCGGCGTGACCGGCGGAGGCGACTGGGTCGATGTATCGAACAAGAGCGGCTATCAGATGGCGACAGATACCAGCGGATGGAGTGCCCACGACGGAACGAACCTGGATTGCGGTCTGCGGCTGGCAGATTATCAGTTGAAGCAGAATACGGTCGCTAAAATTAGTAAAAATCTGAAGAACGTTATTGTCTTATCGGACGGCGAACCGACATTTTACCTGAGCAAAGGTGTCAGCATAAAAGGGTCTATAAAGATTGGCAATACAAAATACTATGTCCATGGCTCGGGAAACGATTGCAAAAAGGATACCTATAATACCACCAAAAGCACAGCAGCCACGCTGAGAAACAGTGCATCTGTCTATACGGTTTGCTTTGGTGCAAGCGGTAATGAGATAAAAGATTATGACAAAAACGGTAATCAGAAGATAACTGTTGGCAATTATTTAAAGCAGAAGATCGCCACACAGCCTAAGTCGGGTTCGAATGAAAAGTTTGCTTACGATGCTGCTGATGCGGATGCACTGAACACTGCTTTTGCAGCCATCTCTAAAACCATCGTCTCCGGCCTGAGCACCGGCACGGTCAAGGACTCGCTGCCTGATGGTATCACCGCTACCGGCATGTCTGGCGAAATGACGTGGAAGCTCGACGAAGACTTCACTGCAGCAGAGCCAGTGACAACGACCGAAGACGGCCGAAAAGTAACCACCTATAAATACACCAAAACCTATACCGTCACCATCGACCCGGAGAACGTAAACCTGAAAAAGACGGCCGACGGCTACGCCCCCCTCAACGAGGAAACTACCCTCACCGTCACGGTCGATGGCAAGGAAGAAAAAATCCCCTTCCCCATCCCCGCCGGTAAAGTCACGCCGAAAGAATACACCGTTAAGGGTATCATTGATAACAACGGTACGGTCAATAGCGCCGCCTCGCCTTACACCGAGACCGTTGAATCCGGCAAGACCTCCAAGGCCATGACCTTCGTTCCTGCAACGGGTTATGTGATTGACACGATAACTGAAAAAATTGGCAGCGCTGAGCCGAAAAGCATCACCGTTTCTGACGCTAACAAGAACAGCTATACCTACGATGCGAAGACCGTCACAGCGGATATCACTGTCACCGTCACAACAAAAAAGCGCGCTGATCTGAGCTATACGATCAAGTATGTCGAAGAAGGCACGACGAACGAAATCAAGCCGGCTGACACTGTCGGCAATCAGGAATTCGGTGCAGAAATCAATGTTGCGGAGATGCATAAGCCCGCTATCACCGGCTACACCTACAACAGCTGCAGCCCCATCGGCAAGCTGACGATCGGCACAGACGAAAACCTCATCACCCTGTACTACACGAAGAACAAGCATAATATTACCTACGTGTACGCAGAAAATTCTCCCAATACCGCACCGTCTTTGGATTCGTACAACGAAACCGACATCCTGTATGGCGCCCCGAAAACGAGAAAAGGCGCCCCGACGCTGGATGGCTGGACGTTCAACGGCTGGACGACCGGAGATGTAGATGTTGCTGCAGACGGCACGTTCACCATGCCCGACAAGAACGTCACCTTCACCGGCAGCTGGACGCAAAGGGCTACGGCTACCATCTCCTATGTAGTCGTCGGCCCCGCTGGCTGCGGCACAGTCACCCCGGCATCCGAGACGCCGTACGTTGATGCTGATGCTAACGCTGTCAGCGGTTCCGAGGCAACTGCCACCGACAGCTACCGCTTCGTCGGTTGGTATGCCGAGGAGGACTGCACCACACTTCTGACTGCGGACTCCCACTACACTCCGACGAAAACCGGCGACAACTGGACAGGCGCAACCTATTACGCAAAGTTCGAAGCAATCCCCAAGCCGGACGCAGATGACCTGCCGAAAGTCGACGTGATCTGCATGAATACCGTAATGGGCCACGATACCCAAGAAAACAATCCGTTGCTGATGAACACTTACACGGTTGGCGAAACGCAATATGATGCTGAAAACGGCATCTACACCTGCGAAGTCACGCTGAACACGATTCTGGGCTATATTGGTAACTACATTGTTACCACTCCGGGCTACACCCACACCGATGACCCAGAAAAAGCCAATGTGACGACAATCACCCTGAAGTATGAAAATCAGAGTTGGAAGAATGAAACCGGTAATTTCAAGATCTACGTGATCTGCGATACCGCAAAATTCGATGTCACCTACACTTGGACCGGCCTTGACGACGCAACCTTCGAGTCTGCCGTTAAGCCGGAGCTGCCTTTGAAAGCAAAAGTAACGAAGGGTGACAAGCACACAGTCGATACCGACTATAAGGCTGGCGACATCAGAGTTGCGACCAACGGCGACAAATACCGCTTCAGCGGTTGGAGCACCACTGACGCTAACATCGTAAGCGGCGAGATCACGAACATCCAGAATAATATCGCCCTCACCGGCACCTGGACTAAACTCGGTTCTGGCACCTTTGACCTCAACGATAAGATCTTCAAGGTCTTCGATGAAGCAGACGGTAGCAGAGACATTCCCAGAAGCAGCTATACCTTCGAGGTAAAAGTGACCCGTCTGGATAAGGAGACCAATGAGCTGACCGACGAAAAGTACACCGGCACTGTGACTCTGGACGGCGCGACTGGTGCGGCAACTTCTTCGTTCGAGTTCAGCAATCAGATCACGTTCCACACCGGCGGCGACTACAGATTCCTTGTCGAAGAAAAGCCGAATACAGTTACGACGCTGTCTTCTGACGAGCAGATCGATTATGACGATGCAGTGTATTATCTGTATGTTACCGTGTCTGACGATCTGAAGACGATCAATTATCGGTTTGAACATGTGCTCGTCATCACCAGTGTGGAAGAAGAACCCGCAGCTCTTGATGATCAGAAGATTTTCTTCTACAACTATTACTTCGCAGAGAAAGATCCCGATAAGCTCTACCTCGATTTCTCCAAGTACGTCCAGAAAGAACTCACCGCCACCGGCAGCAAGACCGCCAGCGATGTGGATTTCCGTGTCAACGTGAAGGGCGGCGAAAACCTGATTGCGAAGTACAGCGAGGGTGAGGAAGAAGTCAGCGCTGATGCAAACAAGTACAACACAGTTCTTGGCGTTCGCTTCGACAGCATCACCGGCGGCACGGTAGAGACCAAGAAGTTTACCGGCAATACCGTCGAGATCGACCATGCGGGCCATTATTACTTCGACCTGAGTGAGGAAAAGGGTACTCGCACCGGCGTCACCTATGATGAAACGACCTATACACTTTATGTGACAGTCGAAGAACAAGAAGGCTCGCTTGTAATTACGAACGTGCATTTCTACGATTCCAATGATGGCGAGTATGATGCTTCCCAGAAGATCACCTTCCACAACACCATCGACACCGGCAGAGATGATTACATCCCAATCATCATCCCCACCATCATCAACAAGGACACCGGGATGCTGAACAAGACCGACCACTTCGCCTACGTCATCGGCTATCCGGACGGCACCGTCCATCCCAACGGCCAGATCACCCGTGCCGAAGTCGCCACCATCTTCTTCCGCCTCCTGCGTGACGAAGTCCGCGACGGCGCCTTCACCACCTCCAACACCTACTCCGACGTTGCCTACGGCAAGTGGTACAACAACCCCATCTCCACCATGTCCGCCCTCGGCATCATCACCGGCTACCCCGACGGCACCTTCAAGCCCAACAAGCCCATCACCCGTGCCGAGTTCGCCGCCATCGCCGCCCGCTTTGACGAGACCCAGTCCGGCAAGTCCGCCACCTTCTCCGACGTCATCGGCCACTGGGCCGCCAAGGAGATCGGCATCGCCTACTACAACGACTGGATCAAGGGCTACCCTGACGGCACCTTCAAGCCCGACCAGAACATCACCCGCGCCGAAGCCATGACCCTCATCAACCGTGTCCTTGAGCGCAAGCCCGAATCCCCGGCCGACCTGCTCACCAACATGAACAAGTGGACCGACAACATGGATACCTCCAAGTGGTACTACCTCGACGTCCAGGAAGCCACCAACAGCCACGGCTACACCCGCAAAACCTTCAACTACGAGCTCTGGCGCCAGATGCTCCCCGACCCCGACTGGTCCCGCTACGAACGCTGACCCAATCCAAAGCCCCCGGGCCCCCGCCCGGGGGCTTTCCCCCATAAAAAAGCCTTCCCCGCTGGGGAAGACTTTTTTTGTGCAGGGCATTCACCCCACCTGATTCACGATCCCCACGAACAGCGGCAGGCCGTCGGCGCCGGTGATGGCGAAGAGGAACGGCTCGTCGAGCGTGAACTCCACGATCTCCTCCGGCGGCATCGCGGCAGTCTCGCAGACCGAGAGGATGGTGTACGCCGCGGCCTCGCAGCCGTCCTCGTCGATCTTCACGCGCGCCGCGTGCTTGGCCTCGGTCAGGGCCAGCGGCAGCTGGTTCGCGGTCGTGAGCGGCGTGAAATCCGCCGCGCCGGGCGTCTGCACGTCCGTCATGCCGAGCTGCGCCAGCGCGTCCAGAAGGTCCAGATCCGATGAAACGTCAAACTTCGGCAGGCTGAGGTCGACCTCGGCCTGCTGCGTCTGCGACCAGCTGCCGTTTGCCAGCAGGAAGCCCACCGCGTCCTCACTTTGCAGCAGATCTTCCGGCGTCACGCCCGCGTCCGGCTTCAAAAGCCACATCGACCCGCTGCTGCGCAGCGGAAGCTCCGTCGCCATGAACCCGTCGCCGTAGTACACTGTCCCGGACCGGCTGCTGTGCAGGAACGTCGCGGTCTCGTCGCCCGTGGGCGCGTGGAAGGTCTCCTCCGTGTTCGCGCCCTCGTAGAACTGGTCGCTCCACTGCGCGCTGTAGTAGATCGTCGACACCAGCGCGAGCACAGTCTCGGGCCGCAGCTGCACGCTGCCCGCCTGCTCGGTCAGCAGCCCGCCGGTGTTGTCGTTGAGCCAGCTCTGCAGCTGCTTGTTATAGTCCTCCGAGCCCATTTCCCCGGAAAAGGCCGAGGCGAAAAACTCCTCGCCCAGCTTTTTGAGCGTGTCTTCGTTGTATTCGTACCCGTCCTGCAGCCAGATGGAGTTTGCGAGCAGGCTCGTGACCAGCCCGTCGTCCCAGCTGTTCTCCTGCCAGAGCAGCGCGGCGCGCGTCCGCAGCTCATCCAGGGAATCCGCGCCCAGCGCGTCCAGGATCTGCCCCTGCGTCTGCCCGTCTGTCACCGCCGCCAGCATGGCGAGTGCCATGTAGACGTTCAGCGGCGAGCACACGCGGTTTTCATCTCCCGCGCCCTGCAGCAGCACCGGGATGCTGCTGGTGAACCAGTGTGCCACGTCGGCTGGATCCACCATGGTCTGCAGCTTCTCCTGCCGGGCCGCCTGCCAGTCGTCATACGCTTTGTCGTAGGCGTCATAGTCGACCGTTCCGTTCTTGACATAGTCCGTTTCCTTCGGATACGGCACCGACGTCACCTCCGGCGGCGCAGCCAGCTGCCCGTCGGTCATCGATGCCTCCGGCAGCGTGATATCGCCGCCCGTCTTCGCCGCGCACGCAGCCATCGACACCACGCACGCCGCCGCCAACACGATCGCAAGAAGTTTTTTCATGTCTGTCGCTCCTTTTTCATTCAGAATTTGTAAGGTCAAGAGAAGGCACAGTCCAAAGGCTCCCTTGCAGGGGAGCTGTCAGCCGCAGGCTGACGGAGAGGTCGTATCTTCCCGGCACAACCTCTCCGTCACGGCTTCGCCGCGCCACCTCCCCTGAGAGGGGAGGCAGGGGCATATGCCCCAACCAGTCCCTTCCTCTCTACAGACGCAGAAAAACAATAGAAGTTGCGCCCTCTGATTTTATTCAATTTGCCGACTTGCCTTTTTCCATGATTTGTGTAAAATACGAAGTAGAATGAAACCAAAAGGAGGCCGTTTTATGGCTGTCGATACGAAAAAATCCCTGCGCAATCAGGTCCTGTATTCCATCTACGTCCGCAATTACTCCAAAGAGGGCACCTTCGCCGCCGTGCAGGCCGACCTTGACCGCATCAAGGCCCTCGGCACGGATATCATCTGGCTGCTGCCCATCCATCCCACCGGCGAGAAAAACCGCAAGGGGAGCCTCGGCAGCCCATATGCCATCCGTGACTACCGCGCCGTCAACCCCGAGTTCGGCACGCTCGACGATTTCCGCCATCTGGTCGACGCCATCCACGCCCGCGGCATGAAGTGCATCATCGACGTCGTCTATAACCACACCTCGCCCGACTCCTGGCTGGCTGAAAACCACCCCGAATGGTTCTACCACAAGCCCGACGGCTCGCTCGGCAACCGCTTCGGCGACTGGTGGGACGTGGCGGATCTGGACTACAGCCACCTCGAGCTCTGGGACTACCAGATCGAAACGCTCAAGACCTGGGCGCGCCTCGTCGACGGCTTCCGCTGCGATGTCGCGCCGCTCGTCCCGCTGGAGTTCTGGAAGCGCGCCCGCGCAGAGGTCGCGACCGTCCGGCCCGGCTGCTTCTGGCTGTGCGAATCGGTTGAGCGCGGCTTCCATGTCGCCGCCCGCGCACAGGGCTTTGCGAGCCTGTCCGACGCCGAGCTCTATCAGGCGTTCGATGCCGCCTATGACTACGACGTCTACCCCTACTTCCGGGACTACCTCGAAGGCACCATCACCCTCGTGCAGTACGCCGACCGGCTGGACGCCCAGGAATGGCTCTATCCCGACAACTATGTCAAGCTCCGCTTCCTTGAAAATCATGACCGCGCCCGCGCGGCCCACATCCTCCCGGAGGAGACCGTGCGCCGCAACTGGACGGCCTTCAACTACTTCCAGCGCGGCCTGACCCTCGTCTACGCCGGGCAGGAGGTCGACGATCCGCACGTGCCGTCCCTGTTTGACAAGGACCCGGTCCACTGGCAGACCGGCCGCGACCAGTCCGACTTCCTCATCCGCCTCGCCGCGATCAAGCGCGACCCCATCTTCGCCGAGGGCAGCTACACCCTCACGGCCCTGCCGCACGACGTGCTGCTGGCCGTCTATGAGCAGAATGGCCGCCGCGTTGCGGGTCTGTTCAGCCTCCGCGGCGCGTCTGCGCTCGTCCACTTCCCGGCGCCGAACGGCGTTTACCATGACAGCATCACCGGCCGCCCCGTCGAGATCTACGAAAACCAGCTCGCGACCGACGGCCAGCCGCTGATCCTGGAGCTCTGATCCGGATTTCCCGGAACAAACCGGAAAACTCAACGTCTAAATCCATATCAATGAATCAATGAAATGAAATGGAGGAACTTCTGATGAAGAAACTGTATAAAAGCAACAATCGTATGATCTGCGGCGTCTGCGCCGGCGTGGCCGAGTATTTCGGCATCGACCCGACGATCGTCCGCCTGATCTGGGCGGCCTTGGCCCTGAGCGGCACAGGCATTCTCCTGTATATCGTCGCCGCCATCGTCATGCCCGAAAACCTGGACGTGATGTAAGCGAGAAAAACAAACCCCGCCCGCTGCAAACGCAGCGGGCGGGGGATTTCTTTTCTCAGGGCAGCGTCCGGATGCAGTCTTTCAGGATCTGCATGAATTTCTCGCGGTCGAGGTGCAGGAGCACGAGGGCGTTCTGCACACCGAATTTTTTGTCGCTTTGCAGGTCGGTGACGGTCTTGCCGAGCGTGACTGCGCCCTGCGTCTCGACGAACACGCCAGCCATCCGGCCTTCGAACAGCTCCGGGTGCGCCAGATACATCACGGGGCAGGAGTCATGCTGCGCCACGCCGGTGAGTCCGACGGTCTGGATCGTCTTCCACGCGCAGGCGAACAGCTCCTTGACGAGTCCGCCGCAGCGGTTGCCATATCCGGCCATCTCGTCCCAGTCCGCGGGGCGGAGCTCAGCCTGCATCGTCACATCCAGCCCGCACATGACGAGCGGTACGCCGGATTTGAACACGATCTGCGCCGCATCCGGGTCGTCGTAGATGTTGAACTCCGCCGCGGGCGTCACATTGCCGCCGACGGCCGCGCCGCCCATCAGGGCGATGGAGTGCAGAAGTCCATGCAGGTCCGGATACTTGGTCAGCGCAATGGCTACGTTGGTCAGCGGGCCCGTGGCGACGAGCCGCAGCTCGCCCGGCATCTGCTTTGCCGCGGCGTACAGCGCGTCCCACGCGGGCGTCTGCTCCGGGGCCGTGTCGGGCAGGGGCAGCTGCACGTTTCCGAGGCCGTTTTCACCGTGGAACGCGCCTGCCACATGCGGCTCGCGCACGAGCGGCCGCTCCGCGCCGGGGTAGACGGGGTAGTCCGCCCCCAGCAGATGCACCACGCGCCGCGTGTTCGGGAACGTGTTGCACAGCAGGCTGTTGCCCGCCACGGCGGACAGGCCGACGATCTGCAGCTTCGGCAGCGCATGCGCCAGCATGATGGCGACGGTATCGTCCGTACCGGTGTCGCAGTCGATCCAGATGGGAATTTGTTTCGTTGTCATGCCTTTGCCTCCCCATAGAATCCGATGGCCTCGACCAGCAGATCCGCAAAGCGGCTGCGGTCCACGTCCATCAGCACGTCGGCGTTCGGCGCGTGGCCGGAGAAGCCGAGCAGATCGCCCACGGTCGTCCCGCGGCAGTATTCGCCGCCGGTCTCGACCTGGACATACATGGGCCGGATCGTGAAGATCTCCGGATGGATGAGCGCCATGACGGCGCACGGGTCATGCATCGGGGCCCCGGCGTAGCCGATGGACCGGTGGAACTTGTAGAAGAACTCCAGCCACTGCGCCACGATATCGCTCACCGGGTTGCCGAGCGCGCGCACGCGCGCAAAGTCCTCCGGCAGGATCAGCGCCTTTTCCGTCACGTCCAGCCCCGCCATCGTGATGGGGACGCCGGAGGTGAAGACGATCTTCGCCGCCTCCGGGTCGACCAGAATGTTGAATTCCGCGGCAGGGGTCCAGTTGCCGGTGGCGATGCCGCCGCCCATGAGGCTGATGCGGGCGATCTTGCCCTTCAGCTCCGGATGCGCCAGCAGCAGCGCCGCGACGTTCGTCTGCGGGCCGGTGGCGACGATGGTGACGGGCTCTTTGGCCTCGCGCAGGACCTTCGCCATCAGCTCCGGCGCGGGAAGGTGCGACGGGGCGAAGGCCGGCTCCGGCAGCGCCGGGCCGTCGAGGCCCGATTCGCCGTGGACCGAGGGCGCGTTCATCACGTCGTTCAGCAGCGGATGCGGGCAGCCCTTGCCGACCGGTGCGTCCAGCCCGATGAGCGTGCAGACGCGCAGGGCGTTGTAGGTGGTTTTTTCGATCGTCTGATTGCCGCAGCACGAGGTCACGGCGAGAATGTCGAGCTCCCGGCTCGCCCGGGCCAGGACCCACGCGATGGCGTCGTCATGGCCGGGGTCGCCGTCGAGGATGACGGGGATCTTTTTCAGTTCGGACATACAAAGCTCCTTACTTGAGCGCCGCGGCGGAATGCAGCTTTTTGGCCCGGCTGCGCCGCACGAGCGAGAAGATGACAAGGCCGATGATCGTCACGGCGTAAGGGATGGGGGAGGCGAGGTTCGAGTCTAGGCCGACAGCCGAGAACTTGATGCCGAGCGCCTGCGCAAAGCCGAACACGAGCGAAGACAGCATGCCGCCCAAACATTCGCCGCCGCCCATGGCCTGCGCGGCCAACGCGATGAAGCCGCGGCCCGCGACCATGTCCAGCGACCAGCCGGCCGCGTAGTACATCGACATGAATGCCCCGCCGAAGCCGCACATGAGGCCCGAGAAGCCGATGGCGATGTACTTGATCTTCAGCACCGACACGCCGACCGAGGAGGCCGCGTTCGGGTTTTCGCCCACCGCGCGGATGTTGAGGCCGAGGCTCGTCTTATAGAGCATCACGCTCGTCAGCGCGCAGCAGGCAAATGCGATCCACGTCAGCAGATTGTGGCCCGAGAGGATGTCGCCCAAAAACGGGATCTTGCTGATGAGCGGAAGATTGATGTTTGGGATGAGCAGGTTGGAGTTGATCAGGCCCGTGGACGAGGCCATGGCCGTGCCCTCGGTCAGGTTTGTGATGACCTTGCAGAGGAACAGCGTGCCGCCCGAGCCCATCATATTGACGGCGATGCCGACGAGCGTGATATCCGTCTTCAGCTGGAAGGCGAAGAAGCCCATCATCAGGCTCATGAGCACGCCGATGGCCAGCGCCGCAAGCAGACCCCAGACCCAGCTGTGCGCGTAATACGACACCAGCGAGCCCGTCAGCGCGGAGAACATCATGAGGCCCTCAAGACCGATGTTGCAGAAGCCAGCCTTTTCGACCACGATGGCCGCCAGCGTCGCAAACAGGATCGGCGCGGAGATGCGGATGATGGAGAAGAAAAACTCCGGCGTCAGCAGCAGCTTCAGAAAATTAAGCATGTTCCGCGCCTCCTTTCTGCGCTTCGAGCGCGGCCTTGGCGGCCAGCTCCTCCTGCGCGGTCTTGACGACCAGCTTCTGGCGGTAGCCGGACAGGAACTGCTCAGCCGCGAAGAACAGGAAGATGACGCCCTGGATGATATCGATCAGCTGCGAGGGCACATTGGCGTAGGTCGCCATCAGCTCGCAGCCCTTCGTGAGATATGCCATGAAGAACGAGGCGAACGGCACGAACCACGGGTTGTTGCCCGCGAGAATGGCGATCGTGATGCCTGTCCAGCCGTAGCCCGGCAGCGAGCTCCACGAGAAGGTCGGGTAGCGGCCGAGCATCTCGATACCGCCGCCGATGCCCGCGAGGAAGCCGCCCAGCACCTGCGACAGAACGATGACCGTCGCGACCTTCATGCCGGAATACTTGGCGAACGCCTGGTTGATGCCGATCATGCGGATGGTGTAGCCCCAGCGGGTATTGTATATGAAAAGCCCGATGAGCACGACGCACGCGATGGCGACGACGAAGCCCCAGGAGAGCTTCGAGCCGTTGTCGATGAGAGGCGCGATCTTGGACGTTTCGAGGAATTCATACGACTGGATCTGGCCCTTGGTCTTGTCGGCCAGGTATGTATTCATCAGGTACTTGATGAAGTACATGACGATGTAGTTGAGCATCAGCGAGCAGACCATCTCGCTCACGTCGAGCTTGGTCTTGAGCAGCGCCGGCAGCAGCATCATCACCGCCACGGCCAGACCGCCCGCCAGCACGCCGACGATCGGGTGGATGGCGGCCGCCATCGGCACATAGACCGCGACCATGGCCGTCGAGAACGCGCCGAGCATGATGCCGCCCTCGGAGCCGAGGTTAAACTGGTTGGCCGAGAACATCACGCAGACGGACAGGCCCGTAAAGATGATCGGGATCATCGAGGCGAGGATGTCGGTCAGGCGCTTGAAGTCGAATTTCGTGCCGCTGCGGCCCATGCGGAACAGCGGGCCGACCAGCAGCTGCTTGAGCGCGCCGCCCGTGGCCGCGAGCTTTTCGGCAAAGCTATCGCCGTCGGCAGAAAGGAAGATCAGCAGCGTCGCCACCAGCAGTGCGATCAGAATGGCGAGCAGACCGCGGATCACCGAAAACAGGATCTGACGTTTCTTAGTCATGGCAAACCCTCCGGATCTCTTCGTCGCTCTGGTGCTTGAGCCCGAGCATGTATTCGCCCATCACATCGTCGGTGAGGGTGGAGGTATCTTCAAAATAGGCCGCGATCTTACCGCTGTGCATGACGATCAGACTGTCGGACAGCTCCATGACCTCGGCCAGATCCGCCGAGATCAGCAGCACCGCGATGCCGGACCGCGACAGCTCGACGAGCTTCTTGCGGATGAACTCCGTCGCGCCGACGTCGATGCCGCGCGTCGGCTGGTCGGCAAGGATGAGCACCGGATCGCCGGAGAACTCACGCGCGACGACGACCTTCTGGATATTGCCGCCCGAGAGCATCCCGACCTGCTGCTTGCGCGACTTGCAAAGGACCGTATAGTCCTCGATGAGCCGGTCGGCCTCCTCGTGGATGGCCTTCATGTTAAAGAGAGGCCCGTGGTTCAGCCGTTTTTCCGCCGAGCGGTCGGAGATGAGGTTTTCCTCAATCGAGGCGGAGGCGGCGATGCCGTAGAGCATCCGGTCCTCCGGCACGAGCGAGATGCCCTTGCTGCGCAGCTTCTGCTGCGGCAGGCCGAGGATGTTCTCCTCCTGCACCGTGACGCTGCCCGCGTTCGGCGTCAGGAAGCCGAAGAGCATGTCGACCAGCTCCTTCTGGCCGTTGCCCTCGACGCCCGCGATGCCGAGGATCTCGCCCCGGCGCACGTCGAAGGAGATCTTGTCGAGCATTTTCTTGTGCCACTCGTTGACGTATTCCACGTCCCGCACGCGCAGCACCACGTCCGTCGGCTGCGCCTTGTCCTTCTGCACGTTCAGAATGACGTCGCGGCCGACCATCAGCCGGGAGATCTCCTCTTTTGTCACATCGCAGGTGTTGTACACGCCCATCGAGCGGCCGCCGCGCATGATGGTCAGTCGGTCGGTGATCTCCATGATCTCGTTGAGTTTGTGGGAGATGAAGACGATCGTGTAGCCCTGCTCCTTCAGATTCCGCAGCTCCTTGAACAGCTCGACCGTCTCCTGTGTGGTCAGAACGGCCGTCGGCTCGTCGAGGATGAGGATCTTCGCGCCGCGGACCAGCGCCTTGAGGATCTCGACCTTCTGCTTCATGCCGACCGGGATGTCCATGACCTTGGCTTCCGGCTCGACGTGCAGGTTGTATTTTTCCGCGTATTCCTTCGTGATGGCGACGGCCTTCGCGTGGTCAATGAAAAGACCCTTGCGCGGCGCCATGCCGAGCACCATGTTTTCCGCCACGGTCAGGCTTGGCACGAGCATGAAGTGCTGGTGCACCATGCCAATCCCGTGGGAGATGGCGACGGTAGGGGAGGTGAGCGACAGCTTTTCGCCGTTCACCCAGATCTCGCCGCTCGTCGGCTGCTCCAGACCAAAGAGCATCTTCATGAGCGTCGATTTGCCGGCGCCGTTTTCGCCCATCAGCGCGTGGATCTCGCCTCTGCGGAGGAAGAAGTCCACGCCCTGGTTGGCCGCGACACCGTTGGGATACACCTTGGTGATCCCTTTCATCTGGACGACATACTGCTCGTCCGGACGGCCGGTTTTTTCGTCTGGCATACGATATGTTCCTCTCTTTCTTCAGAAAAAGTTGTGCGCATAAAAAGCAATAAGTAATAGTGAATCCTGAAGAAGCGACAAAATTGCCGCGCTGAATGCGCCACGTCGCTTGTTCCTTATTCACTATTACTTTTTACCGCATGTTCCGGGGAGACTCAGAGAGTCTCCCCGGAAAGAACCGAAATTACGGTCTGACAGAGTCGCGCAGCGCGGCGACGTCAAAGCTGGCGTCGAACGCGGTGTCGACCTTGGTGCTGCCGTCCATGATACCGGCCTGTGCAGCCTCAACGGCGGCCTTGGTCTCGGCGGAAGCGTACTTGTCGTAGTTCTTGTCGGTCACGATGCCGACGCCGCCCTCGGCCAGGCCGAGCTGGACTTCGGTGCCCCAGTAGGTCTTACCGGCATCCCACTGGTCGAAGATCCAGATGATGGAGTTGCCGATGTTCTTGAGGCCGGAGGTCAGCGTCAGCGCTGCAAGGTCGGAGGAGAAGGTCAGCTCCTGGTCGGAGTCGACGCCGATGAACCATGCCTTGCCGGTCTCCAGAGCAGCCTCAGCCGCGCCGTTGCCCGCGTTGCCGGCAACGCCCCAGATGATGTCGCACTTGTTGTCGTTGATCATGGAGTAGCCGAACTCCTTGGCGATGGCGGTGTCAACGTAGTCGTTGGTGTAGCGGGTGTCGACCTTGATGTCGGGGTTGACGGCCAGAGCGCCCTCAATGAAGCCGGTCAGGAAGTCGTTGATGACCGGGGAGTCAACGCCGCCGACGAAGCCGATGACTGCGTCCTCGTTGATCTTGTCGAGGTTCGTATCAGTGGTCATGCAGGCGGCGTAGGTGCCGACCAGATAACCCATGTCGTTCTGCTTGTAGGTGATGTTGACAACGTTGGAGTTGTTGCCGGCATAGGTGTTGTCGTCGAAGATCAGGTAGAGCTGATCGGGATACTGCGTGGCGACTTCCTTCAGGTAGTCAGGCATCTGGTAGGTGCCGCAGATGACGAGGTCATACTCGCCGGACTCGGAAACGTCGTACAGCGTGGACAGCCACTTCGGCTGGTCTTCGTCCAGACCGCCAAGCTCGATGGTGTCGCAGGTGATGCGGCCGTCGTCGATCAGCTTGTTGATGCCGGCCTGCGCGGAGTCGAAGAAGGACTTGTCGCCCAGGTTGCCGTTGACGATGTAGACCACGTGCTTCACGTCGTCTGCAGCGGGAGCCTCTTCCTCAGCAGCCGGGGTCTCTTCCGCGGCAGCAGGGGTCTCTTCGGTGGTTTCCGCCGGTTCCGCTGCAGTCTCGGCAGTGGCGGTATCGGCGGCGGGCTCCGTCTTGGATGCGCAGGCAGCCAGACCGAGCACCATGATCGCTGCAAGCAGCAATGCGATGATCTTTTTCATGTTTGTTCCTCCATCATGTTCAATCTGTATGATTGTGGGGATAAAAATCCCACTGTCATTGTACAGGACTTACGAAGACCTGTCAATATGTCTCCCGGCAGCAGACAAAATTTTTTTTTGCGCCGGCTGAAAGATTTTTGCACGCCGCCCGGCTCAGTCGTCGACCTTCTCCGAGTCGATGATGGGCTCGCCCATATACATGTGCAGCTTCTGCCGCGCCTCGCGCACGCGCTTGGAGAACGCGAGCGTCGCAATGAGGTCGAACACGCCGTCGACGATCAGCGAGATCCCGGCCAGCAGCATGATCGAGTCGAATTTACCGAACAGGATCACGCACCCGAGCGCGATCGTAATGACGGCCAGCGCCGCCAACACCCACCAGCCGCCGAGCTTTGCCCGCGCGCAGTCAATGCCGTCCTGCAGCGTGACCATGCCGTCGATGACCAGAAACACGCCAAAAATGACGGCCAGCAGCCCCTGGATGACCTCCGGCCGCAGCAGGCAGAACACGCCGCACACCAGCAGCACGATGCCAGACACCAGCGCGTACGACCCGAACAGCCGCCCCGAGGCCAGATAGCTCACCACCGCCGCAATGCCGGAGGCCAGCAGCAGAATGCCCGCCACATAGCAGATAACGTCCGCCGACGTCTGCGGCGTCAGAATAAACAGCAGCCCGATCAAAATCGCACTGAACGCGATGATCAGACTGCGCCACTTCAGGCACTTGAAATAACTCCGGATGGATCCCATAAAAAAGCTTCCTTTCATTCTTTATAATAATATTATGCCGCGCCCCGCCCCAAAAAACAACAGTCATTTTCCCACCCCTGCCCGACCACCACCCAAAGGCTCCCTTGCAGGGGAGCTGTCAGCTGGAAGGCTGACTGATGAGGTGGGGGCACGCCCAGATCGGTGCCGCACCCCGCATATCCACCCCTTTTCTTTCCCCGCCCGACATGTTAAAATAAGAAAAAACCCAAAGGAGGCGCGTCCATGCTGCAGATCCTCTGCGGGCCGGACCGGACGGCCAATTCCATGCGGATCCTCGATCAGATCTGCGAAAACGCCAGGGCCGGCGTCGCCGGCCAGATCCTCATCGTCCCCGAGCAGTATTCCCACGAGACCGAGCGCGCGCTCTGCGCCCGCGGCGGCGATACCATCAGCCGCTATGCGGAGGTTTTGAGCTTCACGCGGCTGGCTGCGCGGGTGTTTTCCGTCTGCGGCGGCGTTTGCGAGGAGTATCTGGACGAAAACGGCCGTGTGCTGACCCTCTATCTTGCCGCCCAGCAGGTACGCGAGCAGCTGAAATTCTATGCCGCCGTCATGACCCGGCCGGATTTCCTCCGCCAGCTCGGCGCGCTCATGGAGGAGCTGCTGACCTCCTGCATCCCGCCCGACGCCCTGCATGCTGCCGCCGCGCGGCTCGAAGGGCGGCTCGCGCAGAAGGTGACGGAGCTGGCCCTGCTGTACGAGAGCTATCTTGCCGTCTGCAAAACCGGCCGCGGCGACCCCGTCACGCGCCAGATGCGCCTGCGCGATCTGCTGGACGAGACGGATTTTCTGGACGGCCGCACCGTCTTCCTCGACGGCTTCTCCGACTTTACCGCCCTGCAGCAGCAGATCCTCGCCGCCATCCTCGCCCACGCGGAAGCCGTCCACGTCAGCGTCCTGACCAGCGGCGGTGAACAGGCTGCCTGCCAGACCGGCAACGAGACGAAAAAGCGCCTGCAGCAGCTGGCTGCCCGGCAGGGCGTCGAAGCCGCTGTCTGCCGCGTGACCACCCGGGCCCCCCGCGGCCCGGCGGTGCAGTCCTGGCTGGATGGCCTGTTTTTCGGCGGCCCGGCAGAGTCCGGTGCGCCGCAGAATATTTCGCTCGTCCAGGCCGGCAGCTGGCAGGCCGCCTGTGCCTATGCCGCGCGGCAGATCCGCACCGGAGCGGCCTCCGGCCTGCGCTACCGCGATTTTACCGTCTGTATGACCGATGAAGCCGCCTGCGCGCTTCCCATGCAGGCACTTCTCTCCCGCGCCGGCATCCCTGTCTACAGCGCGGCGAACGCGCCGCTGCTCAAAAAGCCGCTCGTCGCGGCTCTCCTGAGCGCCCTGCAGGCGATCCTGCGCTATGAGCAGGGGCCGATGCTCTCCTTCCTCAAATCCGGCTTTTCGCCCGTCAGCGAAGACGAATGCGACCGGCTCGAGCGCTATGTCCACTACTGGAACATCCGCGGTCAGCTCTGGGAAAAGCCGTGGCAGATGCACCCGCGCGGCCTCGGCCTTCCCATGACGCCAGAGGACACACAGGCGCTCGAAGAGCTGGACCGCATCCGCGAACAGGCCGTCGCGCCCCTGCGGCGGCTGCGCCTCGCCTTTGCCAAGGCCCCCGACACCGACGCGCGCCTGCGCGCCATCGCGAGCTTCTGGGAGGAGCTGGACGTCGCCGGCCGCCTGCAGGCGCAGAGCGAAGCGCTCGCCGCCGCCGGACAGGCCCAGCAGGCGCAGGAGTGCGGCCAGCTCTATGAGGTCCTGATCTCGACGCTCGAGCAGATGGACCGCGTGCTCGGCAGTACATCTCTGGAGCCGGAACTGTTCGTGCAGCTGTTTTCCATGCTGATCGCCAACACCGCGGTCGGCACCATCCCCTCCGTCTGTGACGCCGTCCAGCTCACCACGCTCCCCATGCTCCGCCACCGCCGCAGCCGCGTGCTGATCATCCTCGGCGCGGACGACGGGCTGCTGCCCGCGTTCTCCGACCCCGGTGGTCTGCTCGCCGACCCGGAGCGGCAGAAGCTCCGCAGCCTCGGCGTGGACCTGAGCCCCGGCCGCGAGACGGCTGTCGACCGCGAGATGAGCTGGGTCTGCGCCGCGCTCAGCGCCGCGGAAGACCGTGTCTGCCTCGTCACCACCGCCGCGCAGCCCTCTTTCCTCTACACCAGAACGCAGACGATCTTCCCCGCGCTGCAGGTCCTTCGCGCGGAGGACGAAGTTTTTCTGCCGGACTGCGCCGCCGCAGCCGGCGCCGCCCTGCGCCAGCCCTCGCTGCCGCCCTGGCTCCCGGACGCCGTCCGGGCCGAGGTTGAAAGCCTCTCGGCGCGCAGCAGCTATCATTTTGCGGATATGGCCCCCGCCGCCGTGGAGGCGCTCTATGGAAAGACGCTCCCCCTGTCCGCCTCGAAGCTCGACTGCTTCGCCGGCTGCCGCTACGCCTTCTTCCTGCAGTACGGCCTGCGGGCGCTTCCCTGGAAGCAGGCGGAGTTCGACGCGCCGCTGTTCGGCTCCTTCGTCCATGACGTTCTCGAGCACGTCGTGCGCGAGGCGCAGGCGCAGGGCGGCTTCGCGGCCCTCACCGACGCGCAGGTCGCGGCGCTCACCGAGCGCTGCATGGACGCGTGCATGCAGACCTACCTCCCGCAGGGTGACGCCCGCGCCAGCCGCGAGGGATATCTCTCCACACGCAACCGGCAGGAGGCTGCCGCCGTCGTGCTGGATGTGGCCCGCGAGCTGCGTCTGTCACAGTTCACCCCCGCGGCGGAGGAGCTGACCTTCGCCCCCGGCGCCCAGATGCCGCCCATCGTCTACCATGCCTCCCGCGGCGACGGTCTGCTCACCGGCAAGATCGACCGCGTGGATACCTACGAAAAGGACGGCACGACCTACTTCCGCATCGTCGACTACAAGACCGGCCGCAAGGATTTCTCCTATACCGACCTGCTTTACGGCAAGGACCTGCAGATGCTCCTGTATCTCTTTGCCCTGCAGGAGAACCAGAAAAAGGCCGGCCATCCCATGCAGCCGGCCGGGGCGCTCTATGTGCCGGGCCGCTGCGATATGATCCGGCTCGAGCCCGGTGAAGACGTCGGCGAGGCCGACGCCGAGCGCCGCAAGCAGCTGCGCCGCAAGGGCCTCGTTTTGCAGGACGAGGCGATCCTGCAGGCGATGGAGCATTATGACGGCGAGCCGCAGTACCTGCCCGTGCAGCTTAAAAAAGACGGCCTGACCGGCGATCTTGCCACGCCCGCGCAGCTGGCCGCGCTCGAACGTTTCGTGACCGGCCAGGTCGCAGCCATGATCGACGAGATCCTCTCCGGCAAGACCCAGCCGAACCCCGTCGACCGCGGCCCGGCGGATTCCGCCTGCCGCTGGTGCGACTATTCTTCCGCCTGCCATAAGGACGTCTGCGCCGTCTCTCCGCGCCGCTTCGCGGCGGTGAAGGCGGACGAGTTCTGGCAGGAGATCGAAAGGAGGCAGCGTCATGGCTGAATGGAAAGCCACTCCCGAGCAGCAGGCCGCCGCGCAGGACCGGGGCGGCGCGCTGCTCGTCGCCGCGGCTGCAGGCTCCGGCAAGACCAAGGTGCTCGTCGACCGCCTGATGGGCTACCTGACCGACCCGGACGACCCGGCGGATCTGGACGAATTTCTGATCATCACCTATACCCGCGCTGCTGCCGCCGAGCTGCGCGGCAAGATCGCCGCGCGCCTCGGTGAGATGCTGGCCGAAGACCCCGACAACAAGCACCTCCAGCGCCAGCTCACGCGCGTCTATCTCGCGCAGATCTCCACCGTCCACGCCTTCTGCCAGACCGTCCTGCGCCAGTACGCGGCGGAGGCGGACCTGCCCGCGGATTTCCGCGTGGCCGACGAGCAGCAGGCCGCCGCCCTGCGCGCCGAAGCGCTGCAGGATACGCTCGCAGAGCTCTACGCCGGTCTCGACGCGAACCCCGACTTTGCCGCCATGATCGATACCCTCGGCTACGGCCGCGACGACCGCCGCCTGCTCGCCCTTGCCGAGGAGAGCTACGGCGTCATGCGCTGCCAGGTCGACCCCGCGGCCTGGACGCGCCGCTGCCTGCAGGCTTATGACCTGCCGGAGGACGCGGAAGCGGAGCAGACGCTCTGGGGCGCGTGGTTTTTGCAGGAGCGCACGCGCGTGCTGGAAAACGCCGACGCGCTGCTCCGGCAGGCGGAAGATCTCTGCCGGCGGGAGCCGAAGCTCGAGGAAAAATGCACCCCCGTTCTGGAAAAAAACCGCGCCGCCATCCGGGATCTTCTCGCCGAGACGACCTGGGACGGCTGCATGGAAAAAAAGATCGCGTCCTTCGGAGCCATGCGCCCGCCCAAGGACGCCGAAGCCGTCGAGCAGGTCAAGGCCCTGCGTAAAGAGGCCTGGGAGATGGTCAAGGACATCCAGCGCTGCTTCTACGCCCCGTCCCGGCAGGTCACGGACGACCTGCGCCGGACCGTCCCGGCCCTGCGCGGCCTGCTCGCGCTGCTCAAAGCCTTTGACGAGCGCTTCACGCAGGAAAAACGCCGCCGCCATCTTCTCGATTTCTCCGACCTCGAGCACTGTATGATCCGTCTGCTGACGAAAAAGGACACCGGCGCGCCCACCGCCGCCGCGCGGAGCCTCGCGCAGACCTACCGCGAGATCCTGATCGACGAATATCAGGACTCCAACGCCGTGCAGGAGTGTATTTTCCAGGCCGTCAGCCGGGAAGGGAAGAACCTTTTCCTCGTCGGCGACGTCAAGCAGTCGATCTACCGCTTCCGTCTGGCCGACCCCACGATCTTCCTGCAGAAATACGCCGCCTATCCCATGCGCGGCACACAGGCCCCCGGCGAGCCGCGCAAGCTCCTGCTGTCGAAGAATTTCCGCTCTCGCGCAGAGATCCTGGAGGCTGCCAACGACGTCTTCTCCCTCGTCATGAAAAAAGAGGCGGGCGAGCTCGACTATACGCAGGCCGAAGCCCTCGTCCCCGGCGCGAGCTTCCCGGAGGAGGGGAGCCCCAAGGTCGAGCTGCACTGCCTTGACCTGACCGCCGCGGACGACGATACCGGCGACAAGACCGGCGCGGAGGCCGAGTTCGTCGCCGCGCGCATCGCGGAGCTTCTGAACGGCGGCACGTTTGTAACGGAGAACGGCGCGCTGCGCCCCGCGCGCGCGTCTGATATTGTCATCCTCATGCGCTCGCCCGGCATGACCGCGGGCGTGTACCAGGCTGCGCTGCAAAAGCGAGGCATCGCCTGCGACGCGGGCGCGGGCGGCGATCTGCTGCAGACCGCCGAGGTCGAGATCCTCCTGCAGCTGCTGCAGATCATCGACAATCCCCGCCGCGATATCCCGCTGGCCGCCGCGATGGCCAGCCCCGTCTTCGGCTTTGCCCCGGAGGAGCTGGCCCGCATCCGCGCAGTGGACAAGTCCGCCGACCTCTACACCTGCATCTGCGCCCAGCCGGAGCCGACCGCCCATCTGCAGCGCTTCACCGCGTGGCTGACCGCCATGCGGCGGCAGAGCCGCCTTGTGGACGTGCCGGAGCTGCTGCAGACCGTCATCCGCACCTCTGGGCTGGAGGATGTTTTTGCCGCCCTGCCGGACGCCGAGCGCAGGCAGGCGGACCTCGCCGCCTTCTCCGCCTTCGTGACGCAGAGTGCGCAGACCGACGTCCACAGCCTTTCGGAGCTCGTGCAGCTGTGCGGGCAGCTGCTGGAAAGGGGCGCTTCGCTGCCCGCCCAGCAGACGCCCGCCCGGCAGGACGCGGTGCGCATCATGAGCATCCACAAGTCCAAGGGTCTGGAATTCCCCATCGTCATCCTCGCGGACCTCGCCCGCAAATTCAACCTGCAGGACAGCCAGTCCGCCGTCCTCACCGACGAAGAGCTGCTGCTCGGTGGCAACGTGGTCGACCTCGCGAGCCGCTCGTTCTATCCCGGTCTTGCCCGCATGGCGATCATGCGCCGCAAGACGAGCCAGACCGTCTCCGAGGAGCTGCGCGTGCTCTATGTTGCCATGACCCGCGCAAAAGAGCGCCTCATCATGACCAGCTGCGCGGCCCGGTATGAGAGCCGCCTGCAAAAGCTGCGCCTGCTGCTGTCCGACCCGCTGCAGCCCTGCGTGAGCGCGGCCGCCCGGCGTCCGGACGACTGGATCCTGATGGCGGCCCTCTGCCGCACGGAATCCGGTGCACTCTTCGCGGCCTCCGGCCCCTGTGACTGCAGCCGCGTGCGCGCGCTGCCGTGGCGCGTGACGCTGCAGCAGACCGTGCCCGCCGACCCTGCCGCCCGCGGCGCCAGCCCCGAGCAGCCCGCGCAGATCCCGCCGCTCGACCGCGCGCAGGTCGAGCAGAGCGCCAGCTTCCATTATGCGCACGAGGCCGCGACGCGCCTGCCCTCCAAGCTGACCGCGACCCAGCTCAAGGGCCGCTTCCTCGACGCCGAGGCCGCCGAGCAGGCGCCCGCGGAGCCGCAGCGCCGCCCCTGGCGCACGCCGCAGTTTTTGCAGGACCGGCCGCTGACCGGCCGCGAAAAGGGGAGCGCGACGCATCTTTTCATGCAGTTCGTGCGCTACGAGGCCTGCACCGACGAGCCCGGCATCCGCGCGGAGCTGCAGCGCCTGCAGGTGCAGAAATTCCTGACGCCCCGGCAGGCGGAGGCCGTGGATGTACAAAAGATCCTGCGGCTGTTTTCCTCGCCGCTCGGCAAAACGCTCCTGTCGGCGAAAACGCTCCGCCGCGAATTCAAATTCTCCATCCTGACCGACGCCGAAGCCTACAGCCCGGAGGCGGCAGGGGAGCAGGTCATGCTGCAGGGCGTGGTCGACTGCTTCTGGCAGGAGCCGGACGGCATCGTCATCCTCGATTTCAAGACCGACTACATAGACGGCGATCTGCAGCAGAAGGCCGAGCGCTACGCCCCCCAGCTCCACGCCTACGCCGCCGCCCTCTCCCGCATCTTCCAGACCCCGGTCAAAAAAACCATCCTCTACTTCTTCTCCGCCAACCAACCCATCGAGATCTGACGCACCCCAAGGCTCCCCTCCCAGGGGAGCTGTCAGCCGCAGGCTGACTGAGAGGTTGTGAGAACCTCCGGCGGTGCGCACCCCCTTGGCTCCCCTCCCAGGGGAGCTGGCTCGGCGAAGCCGAGACTGAGAGGTTGTTGCAAATTTGTGACTGCCGGATGTCTCCGACGGCCCTATCTTTTCCGTCTTGCCGGAAAAGATAGGGGAGAAAAGGGGCGCTTGGTTACGTTTGGTGCATTCTGCCTCTGAATTCAGGTAAGCACCAATCTTTCGGGCGTCGTTCCACACGATACTCACCCTACGGGTATCGTACTACGCGCCGCCTGATACGGGGGTGTCAGATTTGAAACTGGTTGCCGTAGAACAACCGCAATAAATAGAAGGTGCGTTAGAAATTCAGATGGATGTTACCTTCTTGCGGGGCAGCTTGTAGGGGCGGGGCTCTGCTCCGCGCGCTGGTGCCGGTTTCATCAGAACAACGGGCGGAGCAGAGCTCCGCCCCTACAGGGTGCCCCTATGCCTTCTCCTATAAGGGGAAGGCGGCTCCATACAAAAAGAAGGTACCGCTCCGCGGTACCTTCCTTTTGTCACTTGCAGTTCTTCGAGGACTGGCTCTGCTGCGTGTCTTCGGTGTTCTGCGTGGCCTTGTTCGTCTTGTTCTGCTTGCTCATGATGTGCCTCCTGCAGCGATAACTTGCGGCGCTGCCGCAGGGGTAGTTTGCCCGCTGCGTCAGGATTTATCCTTCGGACTGCACACCAGCGCCGCGAGAAATCCGAAAAACACCGCCGCCGCGATCCCCGCGGCCGAGGCCTTGAGCCCGCCGGTCAGCGCGCCGAGGATGCCCTGTTCCTGCACGGCCTCCCGCACGCCCTTGGCCAGCGTGTTGCCGAAGCCCGTCAGCGGGACTGTCGCGCCCGCGCCCGCGAACTCCACCAGCTTTTCATAAACCCCGGCCCCGCCGAGGATCACGCCCAGCACCACGTAGCACACCAGGATCCGCGCCGGCGTCAGCCGCGTCAGATCGATCAGAACCTGCCCCAGCATGCAGATCGCGCCGCCGATGACAAATGCCTTGAGATAGTCCATAGCCTTACCTTCCTTCCGCCGTGATCGCCACGGCATGGCAGATGCCGGGGATCGACTCGCCCTGCCAGCTCGACGTCGGCGAGAGCAGCGCGCCCGTCGCGCAGAACAGCAGCCGCCGCAGCTCCCGCTTCTCGAGCCGGTCCAGCAGATACCCGCACAGCACGCTCGCCCCGCACCCGCAGCCCGAGCCGCCCGCGTGCACGTCCTGCCGCTTCGGGTCGTAGATCAGAACGCCGCAGTCGTCATACACCGGCGTCAGATCGACGCCGACGCGCTGGAACTGGTCGAGCACGATCTTCTTTCCCAGTGCGCCGAGATCCCCGGTCACGATCAGGTCATAGTCCTGCGGCACGCGCCGCAGATCGCGGAAATGCGCCTGCAGTGTATCGATAGCCGCCGGGGCCATGGCTGCGCCCATGTTGTTCGCATCCTTGATGCCGAGATCCTGCACGCGGCCGATCGTCGCCGCCTCGATGCGCACACCGCTGCCGCTGCCGCCCACGATGCAGCAGCCGGAGCCCGTCACGGTCCACTGCGCCGTCGGCGTCCGCTGCCCGCCGTAGCCAAGCGGGAAGCGGTACTGCCGCTCCGCCGAGGCAAAGTGCGAGGAGGTCAGCGCCGCCGCCGTCCGCGCAAAGCCCGCGTCGACGAACGCTGCCGCCAGCAGCAGCGACTCCGCCATCGTCGAGCACGCGCCGTAAAGCCCCAGAAACGGGATCGACGTCCCGCGCGCGGCGAAGGACGAGGAAATGCACTGGTTCAGCAGATCCCCCGCGAACAGCACGTCGATATCCTCATAGCTCACGCCGAGCTTGCGCTTGGCCGTGTCGAGCGCGAGCTCCTGCAGCTTGCTCTCCGCCTTCTCAAACGTCTTCTGCGACAGCTTCGCGTCCTTCCCCAGAAAATCAAAATAGGCCGCCAGCGGCCCCTCGCCCTCTTTTTTGCCGCCGATGGCGGCGTGGGACAAAATGACCGGCTTCGATTCAAATACAAGCGTCTGCGCGCCCTTGCGCATGGCGATCAACTCCCTGTAAGCATTTGTCCTTAGTATGTACCGCGGCGAAAAAAATAACCGCCGGCGTCAAAAACCGGCGGCCGGCCCGCACGCGGCGGGCCAAAGAGGAATGGAAAAATGAAAAAGAAGTCGCACAGATAGTATGTGCGGCTTCCTCTCGTTTAAACACAGACAAAATTATTTTTTTGCGTCCTTCAGCGCGCGGGCCAGCCAGACGGAGCCGAGGTCCAGCGCGGTAAAGAAGCCGTCCTTCTCGCTCTTCTTGACGATCCGGTCGCGCGCACGCACGCCGGGATCGGTCAGCTGCAGCTCGACGGAGACCTTGCTCGCCACGTCGGCGTCGCCGACCTTCTTCGTCTCCAGGATCTGCAGCATCACGATGTGGGAATCTGCCATCGAACCGTAATATACCAAATTGTCCTTGCGCATGAGGGGCCGCCCCTTGTAGCTCAGGATCGTTTTTTCGTCAGCCATGATACACGAACCTCCTGATGTTCATTTTCCTATAGTATAGCAAAGAATCCCTGTAAAAGCAAATCAAATTCCAAAAATGATTTCCGACAGGAAAAAACGCCTCCTTATGCACTCTGCACAAAAACACGGAAAAATATTTTTGCTTTCTAACGAAAATTTAGCTTTACAAATGCAAAGTGATACGCTATAATCCAGACAATCATTCCAGATAGAGGCGCGGGCTTCAAAAGTACCGGGCGGCAAGCACAGGCAGTGGCCGTTCGGAAAAGGGGAGACCGCCGAAATGCCGCAGGCGCTGCCTGTACCCGCGGTGTTGGCTCGGCAGATAAGATCTGCCGGACTGTCACAAAGAAAAACTTTGTGAAGCGCTATCGATGGAAGCGGCAGGGGCGGGGAATTCCGTTTTCTGTTCATTCCGTGGATCGCTTTACAGAAGCGACCCACTTTTTTGTTGCTTTTGTGAAGCCTGTCTGGGAAAATAAAAAACGAAAGGTGAATGAAACAATGAGAAGAATCCTTGCCCTCGTCCTTGCAGCCCTGATGCTGCTGAGCATGGCCGCCTGCGCCAGCTCCACCACCGCCACCCCCGCAGCCACCGAGACCACCGCATCGACCGAAAATGCCGAAACCACCGAGACCGCAGATACCCCCGCCACCGGCATGGAAGACGGCGTTCTGACCGTTGGCATGGAATGTGCCTACGCCCCCTACAACTGGACCCAGATGGACGATTCCAACGGCGCCGTTCCCATCTCCAACGTTCCCGGCGCCTACGCCAACGGCTACGACGTCATGATCGCCAAGAAGATCTGCGAGGCCAACGGCTGGGAGCTTGAGATCGTCTCCTCCGCGTGGGATTCCCTCTGCCCGGCTGTCCAGTCCGGCACGATGGACGCCAACATCGCCGGTCAGTCCATGACCGCCGACCGCATGCAGGAAGTTGACATGGCTGGCCCGTACTACTATGCCACCATCGTCTGCGTCACCACCAAGGACAGCCCCTACGCTGGCGCTACCTCCATCGCCGACCTGGCCGGCGGCAAGTGCACCGCGCAGTCCGGCACCATCTGGTATGACTCCTGCCTGCCGCAGATCGAAAACGCCGACCTCCTTGCCCCCGCTGAGACCGCACCGGCCATGATCATGCAGCTGCAGACCGGCTCCGTCGACTTCATCTGCACCGACATGCCCACCGCCATTGGCGCCGCCGCGCAGGACGAGAACCTCGTCATCCTCAACTTCTCCGGCACCGACGGCGACTTCCAGTTCGCCTCCGAGGCTGAACGCGCCGAAAACGTCAACATCGGCATCTCCGTCCGCAAGGGCAACACCGTCCTCAAGGACGCCATCGACAGTGTCCTCTCCACCATGACCGAAGACGACTTCAACCAGCTCATGGACGAAGCCATCCGCGTCCAGCCGGAGGTCTAAACCATCAGCAAACCTTCTCACCAGGCTCCCCTTGTCAAGGGGAGCTGGCCCGAAGGGCCTGAGAGGTTATCCCCGCCGCAGCGGACATGGCTTCCCTTATGAGGGGAAGCTGTCGCCGCAGGCGACTGATGAGGTGGGCGCAGTTGTGTAGACGAAGTGCCTCCACCTCATCCGTCACGGCTTCGCCATGCCACCTTCCCCTCATAGGGGAAGGCTTCAAGGGACGCAAATCCAAGGCTCCCCTTCCAGGGGCGCTGTCAGCCGCAGGCTGACTGAGAGGTTGTCACAAATTTGCAGCGACCTCTCTGTCTCGGCTCCGCCGAGCCACCTCCTCTGGAAGGGGAGGCATTGACTTCTCGTATTCCCGTCTTGAATTCTTGAAAGGAGCTCTCTCCCGTGGATAAGCTTGCCAAGCTCATGCAGGATATCGCCATCCTGTGGGACAAATACCACCCGATGTACCTGCGGGGCATGCTCAGCACGCTCGGCCTTGCCCTGGCTGCGACTGCCATCGGCTGCATCATCGGCCTTGCCTGCGGCATCCTCAATACCATCCCCTGCGCCAAAAACGACCCCTGGCCCAAGCGCATCCTCCTGAAGATCCTCCGCGTCATCATCCGCATCTACGTCGAGGTCTTCCGCGGCACGCCCATGATGCTGCAGGCCGTCTTCATCTTCTACGCCCTGCCGTACTTTACCGACAACGCCCTGCGCTTTGATAACATCTGGGCCGCGTCCATCCTGATCGTCTCCATCAATACGGGCGCGTATATGGCCGAGTCCGTCCGCGGCGGCATCATCTCCATCGACCCCGGCCAGACCGAGGGCGCGAAGGCCATCGGCATGACGCACTTCCAGACCATGACCAGCGTCATCCTGCCCCAGGCCATCCGCAATATCCTCCCCCAGATCGGCAACAACTACATCATCAACGTCAAGGATACCTCCGTCATGTTCATCATCGGCTTCACGGAGTTCTTTGCCTCGCACCGCTATATCGTCGGCATCAACAACAAGTATTTCCCGTCCGCCGTCATCGAGATGGCCGGCTACCTCCTCATGACCCTGATCGCCTCCGGCATCCTCCGTCTGGTCGAAAAGTGCATGGACGGCTCCGACAGCTACGAGCTCGTGCAGGAGGATCCGCTCACCATGACCGCCGGGACCTATTCGCACCCCAAGCGCGGCAGCAACTATGACGAGCGCAGCAAGGAATACGGCGCGGAAAGGGAGGGCCGCTGAGATGGCAGACAACATTCTTGAGATCCGGCACCTGAGCAAGTCCTTCGGCACGCACGAGGTCCTGCGCGATATCGACTTTACCGTCAGCAAGGGCGACGTCATCTCCATCATCGGCGCCTCCGGCTCCGGCAAATCGACGCTCCTGCGCTGCATCAACCTGCTCGAGACCCCTTCGAGCGGCGATATCCTCTACCACGGCGAAAACGTCACCGGCAAGAGCGTCAACGCCGCCAAATACCGCTCTCACGTCGGCATGGTCTTCCAGTCCTTCAATCTCTTCAACAACATGACCGTCCTCAAAAACTGCATGGTCGGCCAGATGAAGGTCCTCGGCCGCAGCAAAGACGAGGCGCACGAGCAGGCCATGCGCTATCTTGAAAAGGTCGGCATGGCCCCCTATGTCAACGCCAAGCCCCGCCAGCTCTCCGGCGGCCAGAAGCAGCGCGTCGCCATCGCCCGCGCGCTGGCCATGAACCCGGAGGTCCTCCTGTTCGACGAACCGACGAGCGCGCTCGACCCCGAGATGGTCGGCGAGGTCCTCACCGTCATGCAGAGCCTTGCCAACGAGGGCATGACCATGCTCGTCGTCACGCACGAGATGGCCTTCGCCCGGGATGTCAGCCGCCGTGTCGTCTTCATGCACGAAGGCGTCATCCTCGAGCAGGGCGCTCCCGCAGCCCTCTTCTCCGATCCCCAGCACCAGCAGACCAAAGACTTCCTCGCCCGCTTCCGCAACAGCTGAATATAACAAGGCGCAGACCGTTCCCGGTCTGCGCCCTTTGCTTATCATAGAAGCTTAATTTTGCAGCCGTCCCGCCACCTGATACATCTCCTCGTCGGAGATCTGCACCGTCACGTGCACGTACCGCGAAAACAGCTCAGCCAGCTCCTGCACCGGCAGGATCCCGTTCGAGACCTGCCGCGCGGTCTTCGCGTGGTGCGCGTCCAGCGTCTTGCGGGAAAATCCGTGTGCCACGGTCAGTGTGCCGCCCGGGGCCAGCAGCCCGGCCAGATGCGCCAGCAGCCGCTCCGGCTCCGGAAAATGAGGAAACGCGTTGTAGATCACGATGCAGTCGAACGGGGCAGGGAAGTGCGCCTGCTCCGCGTCGCCGCAGAGCACGGTCACGTTCTCCTGCGGGAACTTTTCGCGCGCGATGCGCGCCATCTCCGGCGAAATGTCGATGGCCGTCACCTGCGCCGCGCCGCGCTGCAGATAGTCCGGGATCAACACGCCCGTCCCGCACGCCACGTCCAGCACCCGCACACCGCTCCGGACCCCGGCGTTGTCCAAAATCCGCGCGATCACCGGCTCATTGCGCCGCAGCTGTGCGTCCCAGCCGGCGGCCGCCTGATCGAAAAATTCGATCACATCCTGCTGCTTCATCTTATGCGTACCGGACGCGCAGCAGCCGCGCCTTCGTCAGCGCCACCACGAGCGAGGGCAGCAGCACGAGCTGGATGATGATGCCCGGCAGACCCGTCACAAACGATGCCGTTGCCCACGCGGCGATCGAGAACGTCGCCGGCGCGAACAGAAGCGCCTTGCACACGCCGGAGAGCACCCGGCCCAGCAGCATCGCTGTGATCTGGCTGATGTAGAGGTCGGCATACAGCTTGCCCGTGTGCACGCGCAGCATCATCAGCCCGCATACGAGCCCGTACACGCCGCATTCGACCATCATCCCGGGCAGCACCGCCGGCCCGGGCATTCCCGTCAGCACGCCGGACAGCAGCGGCCCGAGCACGCCGCAGATCAGCCCATACGGCCACCCGCACGCCAGCCCGCACAGCAGCACAGGAATGTGCATCGGCAGGAAGATCATCCCGGCGTTCGCAATCGCGTGGAACGCCATCGGCAGTACCACGCACAGCGCGATGCACAGCGCGCAGAACGCCAGATTCTTTGCATTTACAGTCTTTTTCATGGGGAAACTCCTTCTTCATGTCGTTGCCGCCATTATACCAGCTCCCGCCGCCCCGCGGAAGCCCCACCGGGGGTTGTTTTTTCTCCTCGCCCCTTGCATTTCCTCCGCCCATCCGCTATAATAATCCCACCCAAGCTGTCTCGGCGGTTCTTACACAGACAGCCCGCCCCCAATTTCATACCCGGGTGTAGCTCAGCTGGTAGAGCGCGTGGTTTGGGAGCGTGGCAGCGTTCATCCGACCTGCCGGAGTCAAAATGCCCGAACCCCTTGACACACAGGCGTTTGCGGGTTTTCCGCAATTTCCGGAATCGCCCGAAAATCCGCCTTTGACCACATGGCTGACTACAGACAGCTTAAGACTTCAATTTTATAACCGGGTGTAGCTCAGATGGTAGAGCGCGTGGTTTGGGACCACGAGGCCGCTGGTTCGAAACCAGTCACTCGGACCAGAACCCCTCTGAAATCAACGATTTCAGAGGGGTTTTCTTATTCTTTGTCTATTGCGGTGCAGATTTTGAATTGTCATTTTTAACACATATTTTCGACGAGCATAGACTCAATATTGTGTTTTTTGCCGAATCGCAGTATAATTAACTAACGGTAGGTTCTTGTACCACCAAGGCAGCCGTATGAGTATGTTCTCATGCGGCTTTCTACATTATATCTTTCTGAGGAGAGTATGTAAAATGGCAGAAGCAAAGAAGTATATTTTCGAAAAGCTCACGCCTGTAACTGACAGCGATATTAGTGTCTATGAGTCAGCCATAGATTTTGTTTTTGAAAATGACGATGTAAAAAATATTGCCCTTTCTGGCGCTTACGGCGCAGGAAAGAGCAGTGTGCTTGCTTCTTATAAGTCACGCCATCCCGACATAAGGTTTTTGCATATTTCTTTGGCACATTTTCAAGACGATCAAAACAATGCCAATTCTGATGTGCATATTAAAGAATCCGTTCTTGAGGGTAAAATACTCAATCAACTAATCCACCAGATCCCAGCCGAAAAAATTCCCCAAACCAATTTTAGGGTAAAAAAATCTACTGGGAATGGCGCTATCATTTGTTACACTATAGTAACCGCGTTTTTCTTGTTATTTTTGTTGCATATTTTGTTTTTCGACAATTGGTCGCAGTTTGTTAACACGCTTCCCAATGGAGAAATTCAGCATTTTCTAAGCCTAACCACCGCCAATATGGCGCTTCTTTTCAGCGGCATTGGTTGCTTTGCCATAGCGTGTTTCTTCTTTTTCCGAATCCTTTTAACCCAAAAGAATAAAAGCATTTTTAAGAAACTTAGTTTTCAAGGAAATGAAATTGAGATTTTCGAGGAAAGTGACGATTCCTATTTCGATAAATATCTCAACGAAGTATTATACCTCTTTGAAAATGTCCAAGAAAATGTAATTGTATTTGAAGATATGGATCGTTTTGACGCAAGCAGGATTTTCGAACGGCTGCGTGAAATTAATACCCTCGTAAATCTTCAACGAAACAAAGAAAACAAACCTGTCCTCCGTTTCTTCTATTTGCTTCGTGATGACATTTTCATTTCTAAAGACCGAACAAAATTCTTTGACTGTATTATCCCCGTAGTGCCGGTTGTGGATAGTTCCAATTCCTACAACCAGTTTATTTCACATCTTGAAAAGAATAATCTGCTCTCAAAATTTAACGAAGGATTTTTACAGGGCATATCTTTGTACGTGGATGACATGCGGTTGCTCAAAAACATCTGCAACGAGTTTTTGATTTATTATAATAGATTAAACACCACCGAGCTTGATTACAACAAAATGTTTGCGCTAATTACCTATAAAAATCTATTTCCGCGAGATTTTGGTGATTTACAGCTCAACAAGGGGTTTGTATATGCTCTTTTTGATAATAAACCAAATTTCATTTTGCGTGCATGTGGTGAACTAAAGTCCAAGATTGATAAAACGCGAAAACGTATTGCAGATGCAAACAATGAACTCGCTATATCAAAATCTGAATTAGAACTTATATTTAATCCCAAAAGGGATTACTATTCTCGATTGCGCAACTCTGATCAAGCTGATTATGACAGAAGGTTACAAGCGATTAATGACAGGAATAATAATGCCATCCCAAACTTAGAAGAGACTATAGTTGCATATGAAGGGGAACTTCAGAAAATTGGATGTGCCCCGCTTGCTTCGCTTATAACCAGAGAAAATGTTGAAGAAGTGTTCAATCTAACGGTTACCAACGAAATTGGGGAACAAAATGATTTCAGTGAAATCAAGAGCAGTGAATACTTTGCGCTTGTTAAGTACCTTATCCGAAATGGGTACATTGATGAAACCTATGCAGACTATATGACATATTTCTATGAAAATAGTCTCTCCCGTATTGATAAGACTTTTCTACGCAGCATAACAGACAAAAAGGCAAAGCCCTACAACTACGAACTGAAATCGCCAGAAATGGTTTTTTCCCGTTTGCAGCCGAATGATTTTGACCAAGAAGAAACGCAGAATTTTATTCTTTGTGATTATCTCTTGGACGAAAAAAGCGACTCAGAGCATTTGGTTCATTTTATCTCGCAACTTCGGAATTCTAAGGCGTATTCATTTGTCTCTCAATACTTTAACTGTACGACACATATGTCCCGCTTTATCCAAGTTTTTAACGAACAATGGCCGTCCTTGTTTGTGGATATGCAAGCGAATCGTGGTTTCGGCAAAGAGCAGTTACGTCTATTTTCTGTGTATACCCTGACTTTTGTAGATTCCACCACACTGGACAAGGTCAATGAAAACGCAGTCCTTACAGAGTATATTAATGAGGCTGACGACTATTTGGACATCCAGTCTCCTCAAGTTGAAAAGCTAATATCTGCATTCCAGCATCTGAATGTTTGTTTCCCTGAAATCAGCTATGATTGTTCTGACAAAGACCTCATATTGGCTGTATATGAAAATGATCTGTACGAGTTGAATTTCGAAAACATTACAATGTTCTTGGGAAAACTGTGGGGTATTGATAGTCCAGAAGATATTATACACAGGAATTATACCATCATCAGCCGCAACAAGACTTCGCCTCTTTATAAGCGCATTGATAGTAATATGTCCGAGTATATCGATATTATTTTGCAGGAATGCACCGGAAAAATCATTGATGACGAATGTGTCGTCATAGGCTTGCTAAATCGCACAGATATAAGCAACTCGCAAAAAGAAGAATACATCAAATCTTTGATTACTCCCTTACATATGTTATCTGCCGTAAAAGATCATTCGATTTGGGCATCGCTACTTGATACCGACATTCTTATTCGTTCCGAACAGAATGTACTGGATTATTTCTGCATTAAAGGCAAACTTGATGTCGGGCTTATCAGTTTCATAAACAGTGCGAATCATCTTTTAGACTTTTCTTCCGCAAATATTTCACTCACAGAAGATCAAAGCAGTTCTTTATTCAGCAAAACTATAGTTTGCAACGAAATTTTTGATACTCAATATGCCAGCATACTAAAGTCTCTCCAACGTTATGATGAGGCCTTCGATATCCCCGATATCCAAGAGTCTAAAGTAAATATTCTGATATCCGATAATATAATTCGGATGAACCCAGATACTCTAAAATATATGCGTAACGAATACCCTTCCGTTATTCCCTTCTTTATTGAGAAAAATATTGATGAATATGAGCGGATGATGAGTTCTGAGCTGTTTGTTCAATCCGAACTTTTGGAGATACTATCTTGGAACATCTCTGATGCTATCAAGCTTAAGCTTTTGGAGTTTTCCGATGACGAAATCTCAATAATCGGAAAAAGCTATTCGACACAAATTTGTGTATATATACTTACACACAATTTGAAACAAGAAGATATGGGGGTTCTTTACAAGGTCTATAGTAATCAGCAAGCCGAAATCCAGAAAATAATTCTCGAAAATGCAATGGTAAATATTGAGGAAATTATTCTAGATCCAAACATTGCAGATACATCACTAAAAGAAGAAATTCTCATAAATTCTAATTTGGCTTTTGAAAAACGACTGAAGCTTTTTGTAGCCATGCTTCCCTATATAGGGCAAGATGAAGCTTGTAAGTATCTCTCCGCGCTTAATCTTCATGAGTATGTCAGGATATTCGATTCTCACAGTAAGCCTAAGTTTGAAATAAGTCAGCAAAGCGAAAGCATACTTGATGCATTTAAGCAAAAAGGCTGGATATTTGAGTATGTCGAAGATGAAACACGTCCTAGCTATTACAGGATTCGTAGACGAGAACCACGAAAAAAATGAAAAGTAACCATCGGAGCAGCTTGTCCATGGATAAGCTGCTCCGATAATATCCTCTGCCTTATATCCATCTGCTGTGATCATTTATACTTTGGTTCTTCTACGAAGTTAATATGGAGAAATCAATCGAAACCACACAAAATGAGCTTGGTTTTCATCTACAGCATATTTCCTGTTTATCGTGAGGAAAAATGTTGCGCCATCGCTTTTTCATTGCTTATGCGGTACAAATTTCTAAACTGTACTCTGCGGCAGAGTCGTCCACTGCCGGGAGAAAATCCGGTTGGAAGCACTTTTATAATGATTAATGAAAAATGCAGACTTTCTTAAGCTAAGTGAGTAATCATGCTTAATCATCTCGAATACCGGATATTCAATGTCAGAGACATTATTTCTTCTTTCCTCGCTTTCTTTTCTTCCCCCCGGCAGTTGCACGTCGACTTCGCCAAAATCCATCAGTCGCTGTGCTTTTGCAATTTCTGCCTTCATCTCCACGATCAGTACCCTCAGCGTCTCCTCGCATTCCTCGCGAGTGTGGATGTAGATGTTGCGGGCGTGCTTTTTGCCGTCGGGCCATTTGGGAAAATAGCGGCCTTCAAAGAGATGGTCTTTGATCTGACTGATGCAGCTCGTTCTGGGCGTGTAGACTTTTCCTATGTAGGGCTGGGCTGGAAAACGACGATGGTAGACGCATTCGGCTGCGGCGCTGGCTCACCCGAGAGCTTTGCTTTGCCGATACCGCAGTCGATCTTCCGCGCAGCGGCATGCTGCATACCAGAGGTTGCGTGCGTGTAAATGTCAAGCGTCGTGGCTGCGGACATATGCCCTAGCATGGTGGAAGGAGTTTTCACGTCCATCCCTTCACATTCAAGTAAAATCAAAGCCCGCCGGAATCGCAGATTTCGGCAGGCCTTCTATGAAAATTGTTCAGTTTTATTCATCTGTGTCTTCGTGCAGCAGGTCATTGAACAGGGTGCTCATGTAATTGCTGCGGCCATACAGAACACGGTCGATGTAGACATTGCTGCCTTGCACACGGTAAAACACCATATAATTGCCGCTGACAAGGTAACTGTATTCGCTGCTAACATCAGCGATTGAGGAAAGCGGCGTTCCCAACTCTGCAAAGATTTTCAACTGGTCGACTGCGTCCATAATGCGATTTGTCACGCGCTCCGCGGCGGAACGGTTTTGAAGTTCCGATACGATGTAGTCCCAAATATCATCCAAATCACGGCGGGACTCGAGAGAATAATGAATTCTATTCTTCATGCGCTCTTGCGCGGAAGTGCGCCCTCATATCGTCCGGTGACAGCCAGCCTTCCGTTTCGCCGGAACGGCGCCCTTTTGCAAGCTCATTCATCAATTTCAAGGTCGCCTGCGTTTTCTCATAGTCCTGCATATCCACGATGGCGTACCGTCCGCGCCCATTCTTTGTTAGAAAGACAGGAGCGCCCACAGCCACATCACGCAGTACCTCACTGTAATTCCGCAGATCAGAAATGGGTTTAATATTCGGCATAGCAATCAACTCCTTCAAACGTAGTATATGTAGTATATCCTGATCCGCTGTAAAATTCAACAGCAAATTTGCAGCAGTGCTTTCCATGTAAATTGTTTGACTTTCTCAAAACGCTATTCTTTGTTTCTTGCGGTGCAGGATTTGCGCTGCGGATTTGACAAACTGGAATTTAAATTATAAAGGTCTTTGCAAATACACCATATCTACCAGCTGTATTCCACTCTCATAGATTGGGTGGTCGTAATTATCTGTAAAGAAATTTGATATGATATGCGAACGGACAAAACCACACTTTTCATAAAATGGTATTGTCAGTGGGCTATCGCCCGTTCCCACTTGCAGAATGGCATATTGCTCTCTGTAATTATTAACAATAAACTCAATTAAGGCTCTTGCATAACCTTTCCCTTGATATTCTGGAACCGTCGCAATGTTCTTGATTTCAAGTATGTCATCTTCTTTATCGGTTATGACACACTCACACTTGACCCCATTATCATCAAGTACATACATCTTGCCGTTATCAAGATAACGGTCAACCATATCTTCCTGCTCATCTGCTAATAGGAGCAAATCAAGATATTGTTTTTTATTTTCTTTAACTTCAATAATTTTCATCAATCGCACCTACAAATTCTGATTTATCAATCTTTAATATCACATATTATACATCATAAATATGAAAATTTCTACCCGCCATCTGTTGACCTCAAATTTAAAACAGGCGGCTTTTTTATTTTCAAAAAGTTGAAAAATTTTTGCTCAGAGGGGGCGCAAAATGCCTCTCCCAGTTCAAACAAGTGAGTGGGAGTGATTCCAAGCTGATTCGTTACTGAACGCAAAATCGCAATCAATATGATGAAGCCCCCGAAAGTGCGAAACTTCCGGGGGCTTCATCATGTTTTCCGCCTTCTAGGCTTGAGCCAGATAACACCTCTCAAGGTGTCGGACGCCTCGTCGCTGCTTACCTCTTTACGTACGGTGTCAGGTTTCCATTGGTTCCGTGTTTTTCGTAGGCATTATGACGTTTTCGAGCGCCACTACCTTTGCCATGTTGGGGCCGGACAAGGCCAAGCCGTGTCAGGAAAGCTAAGAACCATCGTGGCTTGACATAGCGGCATCCGCAGAATGATTACGATCCTGTGCAAACGTAGAATGTCCTTCTTCTGTTTTTGCGGAGGAAGGACATTTCCGTACCGTTTTCAATATCGTGGATTATTTGCGGATTATCCTGGACAATTATTGCTAGGCCAGCATGTTGGTCCACATGTTTGCGAAATCGGGAAGCGTTTTCGCGGTGGTCGCAATGTTCTTGACTTGGATGCCGTTGATTTTCAGCCCCAGCATCGCAGCGAACGTCGCCATGCGATGGTCCGCATAGGTTTCCATTTCAGCCGGCTTGAGATTCATTGCCGGCACTGGCGCGATCTCCAGCCCGTCGGGAAGCTCTCGGGCCTCTCCCCCGACTCTGGTGATCTCGTTGACCAATGCTTCCAAGCGGTTCGTCTCATGGCCACGCAGATGACCGATGCCCAGCATGCGCGTCGGAGTATCGGCGAAGACCAGGATCGCGGCCAATGATGGCGCGATCTCACCTGCCGCCGTCAGGTCGAAATCACCTAGGCCGCTGACATGGCCGTCGCCGGTCACTTCGCAGTACCGGACGCCGTCAATCACCGGAAAGCTGATTTCGGCTCCCATACGTTCCAAATATCCCGGAAGCAGGCCTCCGGGTTGCGTGGTGGATTCCGGCCAATGGGGCACGCGCACGGCTCCTCCGGCGATGAGCGCTGCGCCAAGGAACGGGGCGGCATTCGACAGGTCAGGTTCTACCGTCACCGTTTTGGGCAACTGCACGGCTCCCGGCTGCACGGTCCACACGCGGGCGTGTTCGTCGGCGTTGGCGCGCACGCCGGAACCTTGCAGATCGGCCACGGTCATGCGAATATGCGGTAAACTCGGTGTCTTCTCCCCCGTGTGATGCAGTTCCAAACCGCCTGGCACTCGAGAGCCGATGAGCAATAGTCCTGAAATGAACTGCGAGGATCCCGAAGAATCAATGCTGACTACGCTCGGCTCGGCGCGCTGGCTCACCGTTTGAGGTGGAGTGATTGTAAATGGCAGGCGCCCTTCCTCGCCGTGGTATTCGATGCATGCCCCCAACTGTTCAAGACCGTCCAACACGGGCTTCATCGGACGCGCGTACGCCTGCTCGTCACCGTCGAAATCCACAGGACCATCCGCGAACATGGCAAGACCGGGCACAAAGCGCATCACTGTTCCCGCAAGACCGCAGAACACCTTCGTACCACCGTGGAACCGGCCGTCGGACGGCGGCGCCACCGTAACCGTGGTGTCGACCTGCTCATCGATTTCGCAGCGCACTCCCAACGCGCGCAATGCGTCCATCATCAGCTCGGTGTCGCGCGAGCGCAGCAGACCGACCAATCGCACAGGACGATGCCCGAGAGCCGCAAGAATGAGATATCGGTTCGACAGGGATTTGCTGCCCGGCACCACAACGGTGGCGTCAAGCGACTTGCTGGCAAACGGCGCCGGCCAAAGATTCTCTTGAGATGCGTTCATAGGGTTTATCGTATCCAAAACCCGTGGCAAACAACGCTTCAATCTCGCCATGTAGCGTGCGTATCTTGCTCGATCTCGACAATCAAATGCCATCCATACCATTTCCGTTTGAAAACCCAGGCGGACAGAACTATGCGAATATCACAAAATGCCACGAGGAATTCCCGCGATCGTCGTGTTTGTACCGGAAACCGGGGAAAGGATTTTTCAAACCGTCTGAAACACCTTTGTTTCCAACGGTTTTGGTCGGGCTGACAGGATTTGAACCTGCGACATTCTGCTATATTCGGGCATGGCATGACTGAGCGTAGCCGGGTGTGAGCATTGTCAAGAACGTTGAAATTCCAACGTTTTTGACAATACGATACGCAGTGGTTCGCTTTGTTGAAATTAACTGTTCGCAACTGTCATCGTGTCGATATCGTGTCGATGTGGTCGAACCGCGCAGCCTTCCATCGGAAAATGAAAAAGGCCCCTCCCTCAGCATAGAAGCTGAGAGAGGGGCGAGTTCGAGTCTCACGTCAGAAAATTAATCACTGGCCGTCCTCGTCGGCCTTGACAGACGTGAGCTGGCTTACGCCGATGAGCGCGCCGACGAACAAGCCGATCGCGTTGATGGTCGTAACGAGTTCGCCGCAATGCGGCAGTCCCCATTGCGGGCCGACCGCACCAACCAACCATGCGATGGCCGGCAAGGCGATCAATGCGAGCCACTTGAGTATGTCGTATACCCTGCCCGGCAGCAGGTAATCGGATTTCGGACTATTGGATTCATCCATTTTTCACCTCCTTAAACATTGCGGCAACCGTCTCCACAACGCTTAAAGTCGTGGAAACGGGAGTTTCAGCGCAGGTACTGTCCGGGATAGATAACGTATGGGCTGCGGATGCCATTGCGTGCGGCAGCCGACTGCCAGCCGGATCCGTAGATGCTCCAAAGGCTTTCGCCGGAACGGACCACATGGCCTCCGACCCCGCTCGAAGCGATGGACACGGACGCGCCGCCATAGGTGACGATCTGCCCCGGATAAATCCTGTTGACGTCACCGCTCGGCACACGCCAGGCGGACACCGGCTTCAGGCCGGTGCGTTCGGCTATGGCGCACATGGTGTCGCCGGAACGGACCACGACGCTACGCGAACCCGTGGCGGCCGTTCCGCCGGAACCTCCGCCGAGGCGACTGTTGACGATCTGCATGACCGCCGCGTAATTGCCACCCAACGCCTGCCTGCGGGCCGGATCATTGCCGAAGTCGCCGCGGATGGTGCGCGTGGCCAAAGCGTTCAGGTCGACCGTCGGCGCGGTCGTTGGCTGGGGCTTCGGCTTGACGCTCGGCAGATTCGCCGCGCCCTTGTCGTCGGGGTTCGCGTACTTGCGCCATGCCGCGCGGTCGCCACGGAACCTGTTCAGGTCGAGTCGTCCGGACCAGCCGTTGAGACTGCCGTTGGACGTGTACTGCCGCATCACCTCGCCACGCGCGCCGAGGTTCCACGGGGCGGTCTGATAGCCGGTGACCATGTTCGTGGCGTACTGGGCGATCCAGATGCCGCAGTTCAGCTCGGTCTCCATGCCGGCGACCTGCCAGTAGCCGGAGTCCATCGTGTAGATGATGGGGTTCACGCCCGTCAGTCGCTTGACCTCGCGCGCCCACCTGCGTGGCCACTGCTTGTCGCCCCAGGCGGCGTTGTCCTGCGCCTCCCAGTCGAGGATCAGTACGCTTTTGCGAATATATCCTCGCACGTTGTCGACGAAGAACCTGGCCTCGGTCTCGGGGTTGCCGCCGCGCGCGTAATGGTAGACGCCGGTCTCCTTGCCGCTGTCGACGGCGCCGGCGAGCTGACGGTTCGCGTCGGTGTTAACGCCGTTGGACAGGCAACCACCGTACACGCCGCCGGAACCCCATGTGGTGCCGACGATGACGAAATCGGCCGGCACGGTCGCGGTGTCGATGCCGCACTGCCAGTTCGAGATGTCGTACCCGTTCATGTCGGCCATCGCGGCCGGTGCGACCGCCATGGATATGGCGACCGCGAGCGCGGTCAGTAGCTTGCGCCATTGTCGGCGTGGATTCATGCGCTTGTGTTTCGGCTTGCCTTTGTTGAGGATGTTCAATTCCTCTCCTTTCCTTTGTCCGTACCGTCCGCCTTGTACGGACGGTGTGGAAATCTTTTGAATCTTTCAATCTGTGTTCGCGATATGCGCGTCACGTATGTCTTGGATCATCGAGGTTCCGGTTCCATTGCCGCCCAGACCGTGGTAAGCGGCATATATTCGTTCCGCGCTTTGCTTCAACGGAATGCTCGCAACACCACCTGCATCGACCATCTGACGGTACAGAGCCTCGAGTTTGCAGAACAACAGTTCCCTGACGCCCTCATGCAGTGGATCGTGACGTTGGTCGACCTTGCTCAGAATCCAGGTGACGAACACGCCGCTGCCTCCGCTGCCGATGATGGCGATAACGATTGCGACGATGGTTTCCTGGCTCATTGGGAATCCTTCCGAAAGGAAAATCCCACACGTGGCTACCGTTGGAAGCCGCGATAACCACGTGTGGGATTTTGGAGGTTGAAATGTTGTTGGGGACGTTTGTGAATGAGGTCTGGTGGCCCTCCTGCGGGAAGCTCCGCGAGTGCACGAGGGTGGGCTACGAGTCGGCCTACCGCTGCCACATCCAGCCGAAATGGGCTGACTTCGACATGGAGTCGATCACCGCGAACGACATCGAGGAGTGGCTCGGCTCGTTCAATCAGGCCGGCGCCGCGCGCAAGGCGTGGGCCGTGCTGCGGGCGATACTCCGACTCGCCTATCGCAAGGGAGTCACCGACAATGACGTGACACGTCGTGAAATCAGACTGCCGCACCTGCGGCGGTATGAGCCGCGCGTGCTCGACGCCAGACAGGTAAGACGGCTGCTCAAAGGCTTCTACGGTCACGCGTTGGAAGCCTGGTTATTGGTCTCCGTCTGCGCGGGACTGCGCCGATGCGAGTCCGTCGGCATTGAATGGGCCGACTTGGATTTACGCCGGGGAACCGTGACCGTCAAAAGGTCAGTGCAATGGGTCGCTGGACATGAAACGGTCACCGACCCGAAGACCGACCAGAGCCGACGGACGGTCGCACTACCACGGTTCGCAGTCAAACGGCTCGCGCAATTGCGCCACGGCAGAACCGGCAGGCTGGTCGGCGATCTGAACGCCAACCAGGTGGCAGCTCATTACACGTCATGGTGCCAACGCATGAAACTCCCCTGCGTGCCGCCAAGAAACCTCAGGCACACCTTCGGCACTCTGGCAATCGCTGCGGGAGCCGATATCTCAGTGGTCGCACGACAACTCGGTCACAGCGACATCAAGACAACCGCCCGCTACTATCTCCGCCCCGATTTGTCCGTGCTGAGAAGTCTGCAGCGGGCATGGGAAAGACTCATCATCGGAGCCGCGTAGCTTTCCGTAACCCAAAAATGGAGGGTACCGTATTCAACTAATCGAATCACCTTCCGC
>OLSB01000553.1_pt1 | contig 42211 bp, 31 predicted proteins | sample 1672071 | NCBI WGS metagenome assembly OLSB01 (sample SAMEA3136642, study PRJEB25190) | human gut metagenome | biome: human gut; feature: human-associated habitat; material: faeces | place: Austria | collected 2013 | reverse complement strand
CTCCGTCATGTGTTACATAATAGTCCGAAGCTATGCCCTCTTCTCCTTCAAAATACGGAGAGCGTATATGATCGTGTAATCCATCACGCAATACATCAATACTTCTCCAATTCTCTCCTCCATCGGTTGTCAGGAACGTTAAATAAAGATCTAGACCGCTCCAATGTCCCCAAATAAAGGAGCAGCAATAAACCGTCACAATACACACATCGGGTGATGACACGCCAATACCTATATAACGAGCCCAGAAAGAGAATTCATTGGGATTATCGGATTCGGCCTCTTTTGAATATATTGCATCTCCTCTAAAAAGGTCTCTGACTCTTTGTTCAATATTGGGCTCGGGTTCAAACCTTATCTCTCGCCAAGTCTCCCAGCCATCATCCGTGACGAAAATGCATACCTTATCAGATTCATCCACATTTTCAGATTGATTTATAGTCGATTTAACAAAGGCTACCCAATTCTCTAGTCCGTAGCAGTAATGAATATTCCCATGTTCGTCATCACATTCGAGTCGATCATAAGCATACTGATATAGCTCTTCCGGATACTGCCGCAGCTTTTCCCCATTATAGATATCGCATGTCCATAGCTTCCCATCCTCATACCTGACAAGCATTCTTGGATCCCATTTCCCATCAGGGTCGTAACGTAGGGCACTTGACTTACGATGAAGCGTATCCTTAAGAATATCATAATAAAATTCATAGTATGAATATGCCGGTTTCGGTGTCGGAGTCGGTTCCGGATGCCACGGCGTGGGCGATGGCTCGTCCGTGCATTCCGGCGTGGGCGTTTCCGGAGTCGGCGTTTCCGGAATCGGCGTTGGCTCTGCGGTTATTTCAGCCGTTGGCCGCTCTGCATCATCGCTTCCGGGCGTGGCATTCTGCAGTGCATCCTTACCCGGCGTTGCAACAGGCGTTGTGTCCCCTCCGCTGCAGCCGTACAGTGGAAGCGTGCCGAACAGTCCGAGGCTCATCAGCCCTGCAAGCAGCAGCGATAACGCCCTCGTCATTATGTGGTCTTTTGTATGTGTTGTTGAATTGTTCATTTTTACTTCTCCCTTCTTTTGTGTGGCTTAATTATAACTCATCTTTTCAGCTTCTTCAACGCTTTTCGCCAAATAATCATTATATATGTTTGGCGGCCGCTAATTTTTATCGATGTCCGTTATGTGATAAATCGATATACCATGCGCAGCATTTGCTCTTTGTCCGCTCAAATGAAACTGTACGCTTTTTCCATCTCCGGCGCAGGGTCAGCATATGTTTGGCAGCAGGTCCAGGCGATACAATCCGAGTAAATAAGCGTGAATATATGATTTTAGCGCGCAGAAAACAAATATATTGCTCCAAATCTGCTGATTTACTCCGTTTTAGCAAAAAAACTTCCAAATGCACCTTGTTAATTTGGTTATGTTTATGGTAAAATGAAACGTGAATTTGCAGAAATGTGTGCAGAAGGGTCAGCTCTATGAGCCAATTGGCTTCGGGCTGCTAACTTTGCTTGCAGCTAAGCAGATGGATCCCGCAGGCGATTCGGCTGCCTTATGGCGGCGTTTCAAATGCAGCAGCGGGATCGACGGTTTTTTGACTGGGGATGTTCACTCATTCCTGCGATATGCCCAAGCAGCAAATAATTCTGTAAAACAAATAAATAATAACCATTCGGAGGTATTATCATGATTTTAGCAGGCGATTTCAGAAAAGGCATTACCGTTGAGATCGACGGGCAGGTTTGGAGCATCGCTGATTTCCAGCACGTTAAGCCCGGCAAGGGTGCGGCATTCGTTCGTACCAGGCTTAAGAACGTTATGACCGGAGCCGTTCTCGAAAGGACCTTCAGCCCCACCGACAAGTATCCCACCGCTCATATTGAGACCCGTGAGATGCAGTATCTCTATACCGACGGCGACCTCTACTACTTCATGGACAACGAGAGCTTTGAACAGCTTGAGCTCAATCATGAGCAGGTAGAGGATGCTATCGACTATATCGTGGAGAATTCCAACGTTACCATTCGCTTCTATAAAGGCAGCGCATTCTCCGTTGCGGCCCCCAACTTTGTTGAGCTGACCGTAACCGAGACCGAGCCGGGCTTCAAGGGCGATACCGCAACCGGCACCACCAAGCCCGCAGTGCTTGAGACCGGCTACAAGATCAACGTTCCTCTGTTCGTCAACGAGGGCGACCGCATCCGCGTTGATACCCGCACCGGCGAATACATGGAGCGCTGCTGATCCGAAATCGGCGGTTTCATAACACGGAGGACAAGGATATGTGCAGCATGAAAGCAAAGGTCGAATACCTCAAAGGGTTCTCAAAGGGTCTGCAGCTCTCCGATAAGGGCGAGGACATGAGCGCGCTCCTCTTGGCCATTATCGATTGCCTTGATTCCATGGCAGAGCAGATCGACGAGAACACCGAGCAGATTGAGGATCTCGACGCTTCCATCGAGGATATCGAAGATGAAATTGCTACCTACGATGATATTCTCAGCGACCTTCTCGATGCCGATGACGATCTCTTTGATGACGACGATATTCCCGTCTGGCTCGATGACGATGACGAGGATGAAGACGACGAAGATGATGACGATGACGACGAGGAGGACGACGACGATGACGATGACGACGAGGATGAGGACGACACTCGAGTCGAAATTCATGCCGATGCCGACATCGCAGGCAGATTTCTCGATCTGTTCAACCGTTTGATCGACCTGAGCGTACCCGATGCTGCCAAGAAGAACGACGCAGATGCAAACGGAGACACGAACGAATGATTTCTGTGCTTCCGTGTCTACGGAAGTAAGCTAATTGTCGATTAAGGGTTCGAGTTATGTCGAACCCTAAGATTTTATTTGGCTGTCGATTACATCGGCTTATTTTCGACAGCCGGGAGGCAAGCTTGATGAAACAGATCTCCCTGACCCCGAGGCTGAACGCAGCCCTTGAAATGCTGACCGATAATGGCTCCGTCCGGTTTGATGTCGCTGCAGACGTTGGCTGCGACCACGGAAAGCTGTCCATTGCGCTGCTCCAAAGCGGAGCGGCGACTCGTGTCATTGCCAGCGATATCAGCATTTCATCTCTGGAAAAAGCAAGGCTTCTCGCTCAGAGCTTCGGACTTGAAGACAGGCTCTGCTGCATCGTCAGCGACGGCTTTTCCGCCTATTCCGACACGAGCGTGGACTGTGCGGTGCTGTTGGGCATGGGTGGAGAGCTTATCGCCAATATTCTTGAATCGGATGGCGTTTTTTCTCACAAGCTAAAGCGACTTGTAATGCAGCCGATGCGGGGCGAAGCCGAGCTTAGGGAATATCTTTACGCCCATGACTACCGGATTATATCCGAGCGCATAGTATTCGACGCTGGCAGGTTCTACCAGCTCATTTCGGCCGAGCCCGGCAATGCCGACCCCCTGCCCCATGGCTGGCCCGTCGGCTATTATCAATTCGGTGCAGCCGCATATGAGAGTGGAGAGGCTCTTTTGAAGCCCATGGTGGAAAGGTATCTCGGAATAATGCGAAAAAAGCTTTCGAAATCCCCGGATGATCCGCCTGCTGCCCTGCTTCGCGAGATCGGGAGCTGCGAGCGAATTTTGGAGCTTATTTCATCAAAGGAGGAGACAAGGCTGTGAAGCTGAGCGATTTTATTGCCGCAATGGATAATTTTGCGCCGCGTGAAACTGCGCTTTCATTCGATAACGTGGGGCTTCTTATAGGCACGGAACGAAAGGAGATAAACCGGGTGCTGGTTGCGCTGGACTGCACGCTCGATGTCGCCCGCGAGGCCGCACAAAAGGATTGTGATCTGGTGCTCACGCATCATCCTCTCCTATTTAACGCTGTCAAGCGGATCCTGCCCGATGACGCTGTAACCGCACCGGTATTCTGCCTAATAAGAAACGATATCGGGCTTTTTGCCGCTCATACCAATCTGGATGCGGCAAAGTCGGGAGTGAACGCCGAGCTGTGCCGGCTCTTGGGCATACATAACCCCATGCCGGTCGGCGAAGAGGGTATCATGCGCATCGGAAAGCTTGCCGAGCCGGTCATGCTTGAGGATTACATCGGTTTTGCGGAAAAAGTGCTGAATACTAAGATGCACTTCACAGGCAGGAATCGTCCGGTGCAAACCGTTGCCGTCATGGGCGGCGCCGGGGGCGGAGATTATCGGCTTGCGGCAGAGGCAGGTGCGGAGCTTTATATCACCGGCGAGTGCAAGCATAATCAGGCTATTGAAGCGAGTCACCTCGATCTCAGCATTGCTTTCGGCGGACACTACGAAACCGAGGCGGTTATACTCAAGCCTCTCGTAAAGTATTTACAAACCAACACCGATGGTGTACAATACATAATGGCCGAGACTGACGTCCCGGTATTCAGAATGGTTTGACGACCATTGCTAAGCCATTTTTATGGGGATAAGGAGGAATGTATGAATCAATGGGAAGCATTATGGGAGTATCAGCAGGCAAATCAATCGCTTGCGAAGCTCAACGAAGAACTTAAATCCACCCCAAACTATAAAAAATATCTAAAATCAAAGAGTGCGTGCAGGCGTTACAGGGAATCTCTTGCTGAGCTGACCTCTCAGTGTGAAGCAAAGGCCGCACTTGTCGGAGAGTATTCCGCCAGGCTGGGCGAGCTGAAGAGACAGTATGAGCTTGAAAGATCCGAACTCGACATCATGCTCGAGGACGAGGAGACCACCTCCGAAGAAGCCACGGAGTCCAAGAGGGCTATTGATAAGCTGAGCTCCGCAATCAAAAAGGTTTTGCAGGAGCTAAACACACTGGTCAAGTGGTGCGAGACCGCGCAAAAAACCATAGAAAAGACCTATTCGCAGCTCGATAAGGCGACAGCCGAGTGCGAACAGGCAAAGGCACTGTGTGAAAAGGAGAGAGAGGATGCCGTTCCCGAAGCGGAGCGCATAAAGGCTATAATCCGTCAGAAACGCGCAGCAGTGCCCAAGCCGCTGCTGGATAAGTACAATTCATTGAAGAATTCAGTCGCCAACCCGGTCGCAAGGCTTAACGGCGACACCTGCGGCGGCTGCCATATGTCCCTCTCCTCCGTTGTCGTGCACACGGTCACGACAGGAAGCGACAGCGTTGTGGTCTGCGAAAACTGCGGTAGGATACTGATACCGCAGGAATGACGCCGAACGGCCCAAGCTGAGCAGACCGATACGCAATACAGCGATTTTTTTGACACGCGGCTTGCTGCCATAGGCGGCAGCAAGCCGGAATACGAAACGAATTACATAATAATACTGGATAATTACTGCTCACCGAATTGAGTAAGACAAGTGGCCGCACCGCATCACGGTGAGGAAAGTCCGAGCTCCACAGGGCAGGGTGCCGGATAACATCCGGTGGAGGCGACTCCAAGGAAAGTGCAACAGAAATAAACCGCCGCTTTGCGGTAAGGATGGAAAGGCGAGGTAAGAGCTCACCGCACCTATGGTAACTTAGGTGGCAATGTAAACCCCACTCGGAGCAAGATTGAAATGGGAACATTTAATGGCTGCCCGTCACGTTCCCCGTAATCGCTTGAGCGTATGAGTAATCATGCGCCTAGATAGATGGTCACATAAACAGAACTCGGCTTATGGCTTGCTCAATTCGATGAGCAGTGAGCACAAAACAGCTGAAATTGACACAGGAGGCTCATTGTGAAGCATATACCTAATATTTTGACGGTATTTCGAATCCTTTTGATTGGTTTATATGTATACCTGTTTATGCAGGAGCAATATGTTTTGAGCATCGCAACATACGTTGTAGCATTCCTTTCCGACGTGCTTGACGGTTTCCTTGCAAGGCGCAATAACTGGACAAGCAAGCTTGGCAAGGTGCTGGATCCTCTGGCTGATAAGCTTATGCTCGTCGCAGTACTCGCCTGCTTCTTCATCTCAGGCTATTTGAAACTTTGGGTGCTCATCGTGATCGTATGCGTTGACCTCATCCAAATAATTACAGGCGGAATACTGTACCTTCGCAAGATAGTCGTCTATTCCGACTGGTTCGGCAAGATCGCCACAGGACTGTTTGCCGTCGCAGTGGTGCTCACCTACTGCAATATCCTTTGGAATGTCGCAGGCTGGTATCAATACGTCTATGTGCTTGCCGTCGCCGCTTCGATCGTGGCATTCGTCCACTATGGAATAAACACCCTAAAGAAACGCTATAATCCATAATTCAATAATAGTTTATGCCGGCTGCTGCAGAAGCGTACTTCGCTTTGACGGCGGCCATTTTTATTTGGGATAAGCATTATTGAACTCCGTTTCTGATTAATTATATTTGAAGGATAAAGTTTTAGAAAAGTCGAATCTTTTACTTGACAGCGTAGCATATAAGGTATAAAATATTAATAATCAAGTTAAGCGGCATTCTTTATGAGCTTATTCTTTTTATTTGTTCATTGTTCATAAATCGAATGCCCTATTTGGCGAAGTTATCGCGTAACACTTCAATTATTAGGAGGAAAGAATTATGAAAAAGCGTTATCTGCTTCCCTGCATCATGCTGATTATCTGCATTATGCTCACAGCCTGCACGACACCAAGCCAAAACATTAGTAACAACACTCCCCCGGCAACGGATCAGCCGACAACAGAGCAGCCTACGACAGTGCCGGATACAGAGGCCCCTAGTCCTACACCGGAGCCGAATGCGGAGCTTAACGGTATCGACTGCGAACGCGTCCTTGATTTCCTTGAAACCAAGGATGAAAACGGTGTCAAGAACGGCGAAAAAATCAACCCCGGGTATAATCCGCTTGATTATAACACATGGCATTACGGCACTCAGGGTACGGAATACTTCATTGGATTCATCATTACCCCCGATGGCAGGCTGTCCGATGTAGATTTAAGAGGCGAGCGTACTGCTATCGGCAAGCTTGTCGGTGCGCTTAATCTCGAAGGGTGCAGCGAATTGCGCGTCGTTGAAGTAATAGGACAGGATATCGAGAGCGTTTGCATTACATCCGACCTTCACACTTTGAATATTTGCGACTGTCCCGAGCTGGAAGCGATTAATACCGAGTTCCCGAATGTACGGATAAAGTATTGCACGGTTGAAAACTGTCCAAAGCTCGATCGTTTCACATGGTTTGTTGACGGTCTGCTTGCGGATGATCCCGGTCAGGAAGGGAAGGACTACTTCACGCTTGATTCTGAAATAGGGCTTCAATGTGAAGAAAACGGCAGATTCGACCTGCTGATAGACCATGGAACAGACGAAAATCCGGACTTTTCGCCATACCTCATGGCAGTGCCCGACCCCGGCCATGAGTTTCTCGGCTGGTATGACCTTGACGGAAATTTGCTTTCCGGTGATATGGAGCTAAGGATCTTTGATGGCAGAAAGGATGATCCACTTCCTAACCTGTTTGATCTGTACGGAAGCTTCTTCATGTTTGTCACCGCAAGGTTCAGCGATTGATTAACGCAGATTCATTGCCGAATCTTCTAATTTGACCATAGAAATAAGAATCAGGGCTGCTTTCAAGCGAAGTTCGCTTGCGGCAGCCCATTATGTTTGCCATGTTATGCCAAATCGGCTTCTACGGCCGTATAGCCCTGCCATGTCTCAGCCTCTGCCTTTCCGTCAAGCGCATACTGCTTAAGCCCGTCAATGACCGCAGTCTCGGCATTCGGAGCTATGCTGATGCTTACGCCGATAATCCTTTCTACACTCTCACGCAGTCCGCATAGCCTTGCTCCTCCGCCGACGAGCAGAATGCCGCTGTCGACAATATCCGCCGCGGCATCGGGCTGGATCGCCTTGAGAGCATCCTTGACGGCCTCCACGGTCTCGCCCACGGCGGCGGAAATGATGTCCGAAAGCTCGTCACGCTCTATCGTCACGGTACGCGGCAGACCGGAGCGAACGTCCCTTCCATCAACAATAAAGCTCGGGCTGCCGATATTCAGCTTGATAAGCTCCGCCATGCGGTCGCCTATCAGTACGCCACGCTCACGCTGGATCAGAGTGGTTATAGCACGGTTGACCCTTCTGCTCCCCCCGGGAATCATGCTCTCCCAAAGAAGCCCTCCGTTTGCGGTAACGGCGACGCTCAGGGTCTCAGCACCTATGTTCACTATCATGCAGGCGCTGTCTCGGGAAATATCGATCCCTGCACCCATGGCAGCCATAAGCGCGGCGTCGTGGAAGCGGTAATACCTGAATCCGGAATTCTGCATCGCCCGCTCTAGGTTTCGGAGCTTCATAGTTCCCAATGCCCTTGATACCGCAATATGCAGCATCTCCTGATTTGGTTTTCTCCTCCCCGATTTTTCCGAAGCAAGCCTTCGAATAAGCAGCGCCAGCAGCCGGGAATTGGCGGCACAGCCCTCATGTATCGGATACACGCACTCCAGCCTGCTGTCAAGTGCGGCGTTTCCTACAAGTATTTCACCGTCATCAGTTTCGCTGCGTGAAGAAGCAACGCAGCTCTCCTCCGTATATATCACAGTATCGTCAGCGTTCTTTCCAAGCAGCGGCAGCATGTTCCTGTTTTTGACCGCCAGCTTCGTCCTGCGTGAGCCGATATCAAGCGCTATCTCAGTTCTTATCATTATTTCCTCCGCAGAGATTTTTGGGAGTTTTTTCCTCCGGTTAAGAGTATTCCCTGATCGCCGACGAATTAACCGTATTAAGGCTGAAAAAAAGTAAATATTTGCAAGAAAAAAGGGACTCCCTATCGATTGGGAATCCCTTTTTCCCGAAAGGATCAGCCGATTTGTCTTTCTGCCTTTACGGATGCAACAAGGTCGCGTCCGTCCTCTATTATGAGCTTATCGGCAACAAGCGCAATGAACTCTCCGTTTGTGGGCTTATCGTTCTTTCCGTATACGTTGAAGCCAAAGAGCTTGTTGATGTTCTCTATCTTACCCCTTGTCCAGCTTACCTCGATGGCATGGCGTATTGCGCGTTCCACCTTGCTTGGCGTCGTATTGAATCGCTTCGCAATGCCCGGGTACAGCTCCTTGGTGATCTTACTCACGAGGTCGGGATTGTAGTAAACCATGCGGATCGCTTCACGCAGGTAATGATAGCCCTTGATATGCGCAGGGATCCCTACGGTCAGGAAGATGGTGGTTATCTTCTCGTCAAGGCTCTTCACGCCGGAGCCCTGATGCACTGCCATCTCCTGGTCGGCAATGCAGTTCTCCAGCAGGTCCTTCATGCGCTTGTGCAGAAATTCCGGCTCGACGGGCTTCAGCATGACATAGCTCGCTCCCTTGGCGAATGCCCTTTGGAGCAGGCTGTCGTTGCGCATGTATGATGCGACGATGATCACCGGCGGCCTGTTTATGCTGTCTATGCGCAGCCTGTCCAGCAGATCCAGTCCGTCCATCTTGGGCATGACCAGCTCGGTGATCAATACATCGTAATGCTCATCGCGAAGCTGTTCCAATGCAGCCTGTCCATCCGCAGCCTCAAACACACGGCTGATCTCTTTGTCGGTGCGAAAATACTCTGCGGTGCTGTGGCGGAACTGTGAATTCCCGTCTGCGATCAATACACGATATTCTGACATTTACTTATCCTCCTCGGAATTTTTCTTTGATTTCCTGAGAAAATTGTAGCAGTTTTTTCTTCGCAATTCCAGAGTGAATAAGCGGAACCTTTGTCGGAAAACTTCTACTTTTGGATAAAGATTCACATGCCCCAAGAATTGGGTCAATTATAGTTTCATGGTTAAGAATAATGGGCAGCACCGCCGAACACAGAAGTTCGCATCGCCTGCCGAAGGGAAAGCTTGGAGTCTATGTCACCTTTCATATCTTCCCACATTGCGGTTAGCTTCACTGGCCGCCGAGAGAGGGTTGGCGTCTATGTTTTCCTTTCATCCCTCCCCCTCGCTGGCCGCTGAGAGAGTTGGCGTCTATGTTTTCCTTTCATCTCTCCCCCATTGCGGTTAGTTTCTCCTGCCACTGAGAAAAGCCCATATCGAGTATATCGTGGAGCATGTTCCGCATCACGATTCCCTCTTCAGCCGCAAAAAAAGTTTTGCTTGACTTGGGCATGGCTCTATACTATAATTGCTCATGCATCAGAATCCAAAATATAGTGCGCAAATGTGGTGGAACGGCATACACAGCGGACTTAAAATCCGCCGGCGAAAGCTTGAGGGTTCAAATCCCTCCATTTGCACCACTAAAGAAACCTCTTTTGTCTACCAAGGCAAGAGAGGTTTTTTCATGCTTTCAGGGGCAAAATAGCCCTCAATATAGGAAAATACCGCCAAAACAGGGGTTGGAACGGTCATGGAGGCCGCGCCAGCCCCTGTTTTTGGCTTTTTGGCGGAGAAATGAGCGTGTTACTTTTTGCGTTTCTTTATAGAGCAAAGAAGTTGGCAAAACAGCACCCGACGGGATTTGAATACGGAAAACCACAGAGATGTCGCGGAAAAGTGACAGCAAAACCTTGTAAATCGACAGGATTTGTGCTATAATGTTTGGTGATAGTTTATACTTTTTTGAAGGAATACCCTTGGAGGTGGCACATGGCACAGGAAAACTGGCAGAAATATAAGCTGCTGAAGCTCCTTGAGCTTCTGCGTCAAGAGACAGATGAACAGCATCCTCTTTCTACAAGTCAGATTTGCAACAAGCTCGGAGAGATGGGCATTTCGTGTGAGCGCAGGACACTGACGAAAGATATCTCTGTTCTCAATGAGCTTGGTTACGAAGTCATGTGGAACTGGGTCGGCAAAGAAAAAGGGTACTATATCGAGGATCGCAGCTTCAGCGTTCCCGAATTGAAGATACTGATCGATGCGGTACAGGCAGCCAGCTTCGTTACAGAGAAGAAGACCGCAGAGCTGATCGACAAGATCGCGGCGCTCGGCGGCAGCCATAAAGCGGACATTCTGAAAAGCAACATGGTGTGCTTTAACACCCGAAAGCACAGCAACGAATCTATATATTATAATGTCGGATTTTTAGAGGATGCCATCCAGCAGCAGAAAAAGGTCATCTTCTACTACTATGATTTAAATGAGAACGGCGAAAAGGTTTACCGCCGTGAGCATCATCACTATGTTGTGGAACCAATAGCGCTGGTGTTCAATGATGATAATTACTACCTCATGGTATACAGCGCAAAGCACGATGGCACAGCCAACTACCGCGTGGACAGAATGGATCATGTAGAGATCGTGGATGAAGCGATTTCCGAGAAGGCATTGGCGTTGCGGGAAGGCATTGACAGCTACACGGAGCAGGCGTTCAAAATGTACGGAGGTCGGCAGGTGGATGTGGTGCTGGAATTTGACGATAAGCTTATCGGGGTGGTTTACGACAAATTTGGTGAAGACACCCAAATGATCAGATCCGGCGATAAATGCATCACCACCGTCAAGGTACAGATAAGCCCCGTTTTCTGGGGTTGGCTGTTCCAGTTTGGAAACCAGATGAGAATACTGTCGCCAAAAAAACTGGCATACGATTACAAGAAGCAGATTGCTTCAGTTTTTGAAGGAGATAATAATTGAAACCAATGCTAAGCTTTATATTTGAATTGATCACAGACCCGCTTGCACTTCCCATCTCGCCGTTGTGGGAGTACCTCGTTTAGCTGGTGCTTGGAGAGGTCGCATTCCGAATTGCGTGGAAGGCTTCGCCCGGAGGTTTCGGAGGATCCGCGATCCACTGGTTTGTTCGCGCCATTGCTTTCGTGGCAATGTGGGCGGCAGCGTATGCAGTGATCGCAGCAGCAAAGTTCGTGATTGCACATTGGATACCGATCGTGTGCGTAATCGGAGGACTGGCAGTTGCAGGTATCATTCTGGCGGTCATTCTAAAGCAAAGAGCAACCGTACCAAATATAACAAATAGTTAAGGAGATATGCGCTATGGCAGACAATACAGCCAGTATCGGCTTTGAAAAACAAATATGGGACGCAGCGTGTGTGCTGCGCGGTAACATCGACGCATCCGAATACAAATCCGTCGTTTTGGGATTGATTTTCCTCAAATACATTTCCGACCGCTTCGACGAAAAGTACCAGCAGCTTATGGAAGAAGGCGACGGCTTTGAGGAAGATGTGGATGAATACATTTCCGAAGGCATTTTCTTCGTACCCGAAACTGCCCGCTGGAGCGTCATTGCTTCCAATGCGCACACACCCGAAATCGGCACCGTGATCGACGATGCCATGAGAGCAATCGAAAAAGAGAACAAAAGACTAAAGGATATTCTCCCCAAGAACTTCGCTCGTCCCGAATTGGACAAGCGCCGTCTGGGCGATGTGGTTGACCTGTTCACCAATATTAAGATGGTGGATGCAGGCAGCAGCCGCGATATCCTCGGCAGAACATATGAATACTGCCTCTCCAAGTTTGCCGAGCAGGAAGGAAAGCTGGCTGGCGAATTCTATACCCCCTCCTGCGTGGTACGCACACTGGTCGAAGTACTGCAGCCCTACAATGGCCGCGTATATGACCCCTGCTGCGGATCGGGCGGCATGTTCGTTCAGAGCGCAAAGTTCATTGAAAACCACAGCGGTAATCTAAGCAACATTTCTGTATTCGGACAGGACTCCAACCCGACAACATGGAAGATGGCACAGATGAACCTTGCCATCCGTGGCATCGACGCTAACCTCGGCAGCTACAACGCGGACACTTTCTTCAATGACTGCCACCCGACACTTCGCGCCGATTTCATCATGGCGAACCCGCCATTCAATCTTTCTGACTGGGGCGCGGACAAACTGAAGGACGATGTGCGCTGGCAGTACGGTATGCCGCCTGCAGGCAATGCAAACTTCGCATGGCTGCAGCACATGATTTACCATCTGGCACCCAACGGCAAGATCGGCATGGTGCTGGCAAACGGTGCGCTGTCCTCCCAGAGTGGCGGTGAAGGTGAGATTAGACAGAATATTGTCAATGCTGATTTGGTAGATTGCATTGTCGCAATGCCTTCGCAGTTGTTTTATACAACCGCAATTCCAGTGTCGCTTTGGTTCTTGTCAAAAAACAAGAAGCAGAAGGGCAAGACATTGTTCATCGATGCTCGTAAGCTCGGCACGATGGTAACAAGAAAGCTGCGCGAATTTACTGACACAGATATCGCCATGATCGCGGACGCATACAAGGCATACTGCGACGGGACGCTAGAGGATCAAAAGGGCTTCTGCGCGGTGGTCGATACCGAGGAAATCGCCAAGCAAGATTATGTTCTCACACCCGGACGCTATGTTGGCATTGAGGAACAAGAGGATGACGGAGAACCCTTCGAAGAAAAGATGGCCAGATTGACCAGCGAACTTTCCGAACTGTTCGCACAGTCTCATACGTTGGAGGACGAAATCCGACAGAAGCTGGAGGCGATCGGTTATGGCATCTGAATGGAAAACAGACCTTTTAGGAAACCTGTGCTTAATGAAAAATGGTTACGCATTCAAAAGTAAAGATTTTGTGAGCCAAGGTATTCCAGTTATTAAAATTAAGAATGTGAAACCAAACCGCATTCTCGTTGATGATTTGAGTTATGTACCTGCTGATGTAGCTGAGCAACGAAAAAAGTGGTTGATCGAAAAAGGCGAAATCCTGCTGACTATGACAGGTAATCGTGCGGATGGATCACCAGAAAGTTGGGTTGGCAAAGCAGCCATATTCAATGAAAGTACTCCGTATTTACTAAATCAACGAGTATCAGCACTTAAGGCAAAAGATGAAGCTGTCATAGACACCAACTATCTTGGCTATTACTTATCATCTTGGCAAACACAGCTCTACTTCATAAAAAGGGCTAATAGTTCTGGCGGGCAGGCAAACATTTCACCTGAGATTGTGATGAATATGCCTGTACACTATCCACCACTGGCAACGCAAAAAAAGATTGTAAGCATATTGGCAGCGCTCGATCAAAAGATCAAAACAAACGCTGCGATAAACGATAATTTACTTGCTCAAGCACAAACGCTTTACAAACAGTTCTTCCCGTATGGCGTACAAGATGATCTTCCAGATGGCTGGCGCATAGGCACAGTTGGTGAGATCATCGAAATCCATGACTCGAAGCGTATCCCTCTCTCTGGTGCAGATAGATCGAAGATGGAGAAGAAGATTTATCCTTATTATGGTGCAGCCTCTCTCATGGATTTGGTGGATAACTACATCTTCGACGGTAAATATCTTCTTCTTGGAGAAGATGGTACCGTTGTTGACGATGCTGGCTACCCAATTCTGCAATATGTGTGGGGACAATTCTGGGTAAATAACCATGCTCACATTCTCACTGGAAGGCTTGGTTATGATGTTGAGAGTCTATATATGCTCTTCAAGCAGACTCCGGTAAAATCTATTGTTACCGGTGCTGTTCAGCCAAAAATCAGCCAAGCGAACTTGCGCTCTGTTCAAGTGGTTATTCCTCCTGAACATAATCTCAGAGAGTATAACGATCTGGTTGAGCCATTGTTCTCTTTATTTCGTGCCAACGAGGAAGAGTGTAAAACCTTTACAGCACTGCGAGACACGCTTCTACCAAAGCTCATGTCCGGCGAGATTGATGTCTCTAACATCCAGCTCTAAGCCGCTAAATTATCGTTTACGCGATTACCATAAACAAAAATCACCGGCAGGATAGCTGCCGAAGGAGGCATCACTATGCATTTCACAGAGGATATGTTTGAACAGGCCGTCATAGAGCTGTTCAAAAATATGGGTTACACCCACATTTACGCCCCAGACATGGAGCGTGATTATTCCAGCCCTCTGCTGGATTCTGTCCTCATGGACAGTCTCGTGAAGCTGAATAAAGGATTGCCTCTGGATGCGATCACAGAAGCAATAAATAAGCTTCGAAATTTTGACACAGGCAGTCTGCTGCAGAAGAATATGCAGTTCATGGACTACCTGCAGAACGGCATCCCTGTCAGTTACTTTTTCAAGGGCGAGGAACGCACATCGATTGTGTACCTGCTGGATTATAAGACGGTGGCTAATAACAGCTTCTATGTGGTCAATCAGTTTACATACATCGAGAACGGCAACAACCGCCGCCCGGACATTATCCTGTTCGTCAATGGCCTGCCGCTGGTGCTGATGGAACTGAAAAGCCCCTCCAAGGATGAGGTCAATGCGGAAAACGCATACAACCAAATCCGCAACTACATGCAGGATATTCCGTCCATTTTCAATTATAACGCCATCTGCGTGATCAGTGACCTTACCACAAACAAGGCGGGCACCATCACCTCTGGCCTCGACCGTTTTATGGAGTGGAAAACCAAAGACGGCAGTTATGAAAACACCGCCTACGCCCAGTTTGACACCTTCTATGAGGGTATGTTCGACAAAGCCAGGCTGCTGGATATCATCAAGAACTTCATCTGCTTTTCCGTAGAGCAGGCAAAGGCATTCAAGATTCTGGCGGGATACCACCAGTACTTCGCAGTACGCAAGGCAATAGAAAAAGCAAAGATCGCCACCAAGACCGATGGCAAAGGCGGCGTGTTCTGGCATACCCAGGGCAGCGGTAAGTCGTTGTCCATGGTCTTCTATGCCCACCTGTTGCAGGAGGCGCTGGACAGCCCGACCATTGTGGTCATGACGGACAGAATCGACCTCGACGATCAGCTGTACTCCCAATTCTCCAAGTGCGCTGCATTCCTGCGCCAGACACCGGTGCAGGCAGAAAGCAAGGTGCATTTGAAGGAGCTGCTGGACGGCAGAACTGCCAACGGCATTATCTTCACCACCATGTTTAAGTTCGAAGAACGCGAGGAACCGCTGTCCACTCGCCGCAACATCGTGGTAATGGCAGACGAAGCTCATCGTGGCCAGTACGGCATGGATGAGCGCGTGGTCATGAGCGAAAACGAACAGGGCGAAACCGAAGCTAGAATCGTGGTCGGTAACGCGCGTATCATCCGCGACGCCCTTCCCAACGCAACATTCATCGGATTCACAGGTACGCCTGTATCCTCGAAAGACCGCAACACCCGCGAGGTGTTCGGTGAATACATCGACATCTACGATATGACGCAGGCTGTTGAAGACGGCGCAACGCGTCCTGTTTACTACGAGAGCCGCGTAATCCATCTCAAACTGGATGAAAACACATTGGCGCTGATCGACTCCACATATGACATTCTCGAGCAGCAGGCAGATACCGAGACTATAAATAAGAGCAAAAAGATGATGGGTCAGATGGAGAGCGTCCTCGGCGCAGACTCCACGATCACATCGCTGGTGGATGATATCGTCACCCACTACGAAAGCAACCGCGCAAATCTGCTGACAGGTAAAGCGATGATCGTGGCATATTCCCGCCCGATCGCCATGAAGATTTACCGCAAGCTGATGGAGGTCAGACCCGGCTGGAAGGAAAAGGTCGGTGTCGTTATGACCAGCGGCAACAATGACCCCGAAGACTGGAAAGAGATTATCGGCACCAAGCACCACAAAGAAGAACTGGCTCGTAAGTTCAAAGATAACGATGACCCCATGAAGATCGCCATCGTCGTTGACATGTGGCTCACCGGCTTCGATGTTCCTTCCATGCACACCATGTATGTGTACAAGCCCATGCATGGCTACAACCTCATGCAGGCTATCGCCCGGGTCAACCGTGTTTTTAAGGATAAGGAAGGCGGCCTTGTTGTTGACTATGTAGGCATTGCTGGCGCATTGAAGGCAGCAATGAATGAGTACACTGCCCGTGACCGTGCGAAATATGGCGACATGGATATCGCAAAGACCGCATATCCGAAGTTCCAGGAGAAATTGCAGGTCTGCCGCGATCTGTTCCACGGTTTCGATTACGGCGGATTCCTCAGCGGTACTCCGCTGGTTATGGCTCAGCTGATTTCTGACGGTGCTAACTTTGTGCTGGATACCAAAGTGAAAGATCGCAAGGATTTGTTCCTAAAAGAAGCTTTGCTGATGAAGCAGGCGATGTCCCTTTGTGCCAGCATGACAACGGATAAAGAGCGCCGTGAGCAAGCATATTTTGAAGCAGTACGTTCTACTATTGTTAAACTTACATATGGCGGAAATGGTGGCAAACCACTGTCGCTAAAAGAAATCAACGCACAGATCAATGAGCTGCTGAAGGCGGGCATACAGAGCGAAGGCGTTATCAGCTTGTTTGATAGTCGCAATGTTGGTGAGAATTTCTCCTTGTTTGACCCTAATATTCTTGAGGAAATCTCCAAAATGAAGCAAAAAAACATCGCAGTGGAGATTTTGAGAAAACTACTTGCCGAGCAGGTGTCGTTGTATAAGCGAACCAATTTGGTGCAATCGCAGAAGTTCTCTGAGATGATTACCCGAATCATGAACGCATATTATAATGGTCTGATCAGCAACGAAAAGGTCATTGAAGAAATGCTGGAAGCAGCGGAGCAAATGATGAAGCTGCATCAGGCTGGTGAAGACCTGGGGCTCACGCAGGAAGAACTGGCATTCTATGACGCACTCACAAAACCGCAGGCAATCAAGGACTTCTATGAAAACGAAACGCTTGTAGAAATGACCCGAGAGCTTACAGAAATGCTCCGTAAAAACCGCACTATCGACTGGCAGAAAAAAGAAACGGCAAGAGCAACTATGCGTAAAATGGTTAAACGCTTGTTGAAAAAGTATAAGTACCCGCCGGAGCAGTACGAAAGCACTATCGAAACTGTAATCAGCCAGTGCGAAATGTGGACAGACAACTACGAACAGTAACGGAGGTATAGCATGATAAGTTTAGGACAACTGCAAGAAATAAAAGACCTCCGCGAGGTGTGGCCGCACGAAGCATTGGATTTCACCCCTTGGCTGGCAGAGGAAAACAACCTTGCATTACTGGCAGATGCAGTCGGATTGGAGATTACCGTGGATGAAACCGAATCCAAGGTTGGTGATTTCAATGTGGATATTTACGCAATCGAGACTGGTACAGAACGCAGAATCATTATCGAAAATCAGCTAGAGGATACCAACCACGATCACCTGGGCAAGCTGATTACATACGCATCCGGCAAAGGTGCAGATATCGTAATATGGATTGTAAAACGCGCCAGAGAGGAACACCGTGCAGCCATTGAATGGTTAAACAACCATACGGATGAAAACATCAGTTTCTTCCTCATCGAAATCAAACTGTACAAGATCGACAATTCTGACCCCGCTGTCAAGTTTGAGATTATCGAAAAGCCCAACGACTGGACGAAGGAAGTGAAGAAGCAAAGTACCAATGCTCCCGCGCAGCAATTCCGTCTGGAGTACTGGACAGCTTTCAATGAGTACGCCTTCACCAAGGCTGCGTTTGCAAAGAACTTCAAAAAGCGCAAGCCGGGTACGGATCACTGGATGACATTGAGTCTCGGATCGTCGGCATACCATTTAGACATACTGACGCTGAAGAATCGCAATGCGGTTTCCGTGGAATTATACATAAGCGATGATAAATCCATCTTCCAGCAGCTGTTCCAGCATAAAGATGAAATCGAAGCAGAAATTGGTTTTGCACTGGATTGGCGTGAACTCCCCGATAAGAAGGCAAGTCGCATCCTCATTGAAAAAACCGTAAATCTGGACAACCACGATGAGTGGATCAGTCAGTTTGACTGGATCATCGATATGTGCATCAAGTTTAAAAAAGTATTCAAGAAATACATTTAAGATTACGTTTTCTATTTTTTAAAACGAGGTAAACCACTATGCGTAATTTGAGATCCTACTATTCTGCGTCGATTGCGGAGTTTTTGCGGCAATCGAGCAGCGAAATAATTGGTATAATCCACTCCAATGATATTTCGGCGGAGACGACGATTCAGCAGAGCAATACTTGGGAGTCTGAGGTGCAGATTCTCAAGGATCAGCTGCGCTCTTTTTCGGACGGTAGAATCATTTTCGAATACACTATCCCAAGAATGGGTAAGCGCGTTGACGCAGTGGTGCTTTACAAAAATATCGTTTTCCTGCTGGAGTTCAAATGCGGCGATACGGAATACCGCCAGTCTACATACGATCAGGTGTACGACTATGCTCTGGACCTGCGCAACTTTCAGAAGGAAAGCCATGACAAACTGCTGGTGCCGATTATGGTATCCACCAGAGCGGTAGCAGTCACAAATGTTATTCGTGAACGCGATCGCGTAATTGAGCCGCTTCGTTGCAACGCGTACAATATTGCTGATGTGATCAGTATGGTCACATCGCGTTATAATGAACCAGCTTTTGATTACGTAGTATGGGAGAACTCTGAGTATCTTCCCACTCCTACGATCGTAGAAGCGGCGCAGGCATTGTATCGCGGACACAACGTTCATGATATTACCCGCAGTGATGCTGGAGCAGAAAACCTGACTGTCACTACCGATGAAATTAACCGCATCATCGAACACAGCAAAGCGAATGGTCGAAAGTCCATTTGTTTCGTAACCGGTGTCCCCGGTGCCGGTAAAACATTAGTTGGATTGAATATTGCCATACAGCGTTCCGATGCGCAGCAGGGCGAACACGCGGTGTTCTTGTCCGGTAACTTCCCGTTGGTGACGGTACTGCAGGAAGCGCTAGCTCGTGATAAGGTAGAGCAGGAAAAGCAGCGCGGCAACCGTGTTTCGAAAACAGATGCACTGCGCAGCACATCTGCGTTTATCCAAATCATTCACAAGTACCGCGATTCTTTCATTGGCAACAATAATATCCCGCCGGAGCGCGTTGCCATCTTCGATGAGGCGCAGCGTGCATGGACGCAGGATATGATCGAAAAGTTCATGGCTACCAAGAAAGGCGTTTCACCCTTCCCGTATAGTGAACCGGAGTTTTTGATCAGCACCATGGATCGCCATCAGGACTGGGCGGTTGTCATTTGTCTGGTTGGTGGCGGACAGGAAATCAACACCGGTGAGGCTGGACTGCCTGAATGGTTTGATTCGCTTCGTCGTGCATTCCCAGATTGGGACGTGTATATCACACCTCAGCTCAACGATGATGAATACCGCCGCGGCAGAAGCTGGAGCAGCATGCTGGACGGGCTTCGCACTTTTGAGAGGGACGAGCTTCATCTGGCTACGTCGGTGCGTTCTTTCAGAACACCGGATTTAGCTGCGTTTGTAAAGGCGGTGCTGGATGCAGATACCAACGAAGCGAAAGCGCTGTATCAGCGCATTAAAGATAAATATCCGATCGTGATCACCCGTGATTTGAACAAGGCGAAAGACTGGGTACGTAACCACTGCCAGGGCACTACCCGCTATGGATTGCTTGCCAGCAGTGGTGCCTTGCGCCTGAAACCGGAAGGCATCTTCGTTAAGAACGAGATTTCGGTGGCCAATTGGTTCCTGAACGGCAAGGACGATGTCCGCTCCAGTTATATGCTGGAGGATGTGGTAACGGAGTTCGATATTCAGGGATTGGAGCTTGATTATTCCGTGGTTGCCTGGGATGCGGACTATCGCTTTGTTGGTGACGAATGGACCTATAACAATTTCGTCGGCAATCGTTGGAACAATGTCAGCTCTGAGGAACGTCGCCTTTATTTAAAGAACGCTTACCGTGTACTGCTTACCCGCGCACGTCAGGGCATGGCCATCTTCGTGCCGGCAGGCAGCGACCACGATCAGACCCGTAAACGCGAGTGGTACGATAGGATTTATGGATATTTGAAGGATATTGGTATAGAACAACTGTGAGATTCGAGGGTAAAGTCCGTTTTATGGGACATATAACGTGATAAAATGGATAACAAGTATAATTAGCTTGAATTGTATTTGCGGAGGTTATAAGATGGAGAACTTATCGTTATTTAATCAAAACGATGATTCCGAGATTATGATGGAAGGTTTGTTCGAAAGCGGTAATCTAGATGTCATAAAAATGGGTTTTATTGAAGCCGAGACAATGTCGTGGAAAGATTTGTTTTCTGGCTTTGATGAGTTGCATGCGATAACCTATTCCTCGGGTATAAACTTCGTGTATCAGCTGTTGGGAATGTTCAAAAAGGCAGAAATCATATTCGGTTGCGACGAAGTGATATCCTACTCTTTACAGGAAGTTATGGCATATCAATGTAAACTGATAGAACGCATGCGTGAAAGTGCCGGCAAAATGAAGTTGGATTTAATTTCGCGTATTGAGGATGAAAGTTTACACTTCTTTGTTGCCCGCAACATGCTTTCTCACGAAAAGATATACCTGTTATCCGCAGCTGATGGACGCAGACGCATAATCATGGGCTCTGCAAATATGTCTTTTAATGCATTCGGTGGAAGGCAGCGAGAAAACATTTGCTACATAGATGGTGATCGTGCGTATGACTGGTATATGGACTGCTATCTTACGCTGAGAGAAAATAGTACCGATCAGATATTTAAAGAAGCATTACTGGTAGCAGATAGTGGTGAAAACCTGGAAGAGTTACCTATTGCACGAACTGTTCGCACAAACAAAGTTGTTATGCTTGAAACGGTAGATGAACAGCGAGAAGAAGTTCGATTTGCTTTAGATGTTAAAAATTTGGCTGCACAACTCACTCCGTCGGTTCCAAAACCGGATAAAAAAGGGAAAATACTGCTTTCTCCCGAAAAAATAAAGACAATCCGACGGCAAGTGGTTGCTAATCAGACAAAAGAAAAAGAGCTACGAAGTGAATACCCCCAGCTGGAAGTTTTTGCGGGGGATGGCTATGTGCGACTCAATGGAAACGATGTGAACCTGACGCCAACCAAGGAAGAAATTGGGCATGATGTTTCGCTTTTCCTGAGGTATATGGACGGATATGAAAAATTTCATGGCGATGTATCCGGTATGCAACGTCGATATTTTGAATTTGCCAACTGGTTTTTCTGTTCGCCTTTCATGGGATGTATGCGCGATATGGCGGTGCGCTATAATCAAAACCTCTTGCCGTATCCTGTGTTTGGATTGGTCTATGGACAGAGTAAGGCAGGCAAGACCAGCTTCCTCGAGACGTTATTGAAGATGATGATTGGCCAAAAGACCAAACTGTCTGCTCCGGATTTCACTCGCTCCAGTATTGAAGGACTGAAACGAACGGTAAAAGGAGCACCTATTATTGTAGACGACTTGACGAACACCAGATTTAATCAGCATGCCATAGAAACTATCAAAAATGACGATTTTGGTGTGGCAGATCATTTGGTGCACTATCCGGCTGTTGTAATCAGCGCCAACGAAGACGTTAAGGCAGTTGCTCCTGAAGTTATACGTCGGACGGTTATTTGTCGTGTGCAAGCCGGCCTCACTAACACTGAGGTAATGCGTAGCAGTGTTGTACGAACAGTACAGCGTGAGATTGGCACTGCGTTTTACCGCGAATATATGCGGCGAATGATAGAAGCGGTTCCTGATTTACTTGAGGTGATGAAATCGGATGAATCGGAAAGCGCACCGGATATCTTGGCGGTATCGTCACAGATCATTGTTGATATTATGCGTGAATATTGTGGTGAATTGCTGCCTGAATACATTCGCGAGCTGAGTTTGGAGGATTATTTTAGCGAGCGAGTTACTGGTAGTTATGCTATTAAAACCATTCAAAATGCATGGAAAACAAGTCGCGCTTCTTTTGAGGTTTCTGTTCGAAACAATGAGTTACGCTATAATGCAGGCGCTACATGGGAAGCAGATAGAATTCTTAAGGAATTACCTGAGACACTTGAAGCTCATAAGTCGCGCGATTGGGTGGTTATGAACCTCGATGAGGCGAAAGAATTTTTTGGTGTTGATTTTAAAACATCAATTATCAGTAGGTTGCTAAAAAAATAATTGCTACTTAATTGCTAACAAGTCGATTTTCATCTGGATATTGCCGGTGAGTTCTAGTATTGTGTGTCCCTGCCAAAGGAGGTGGAGACATGCGAAGTATCATAGAGGAACTGTATTACGGCAACATTAGTCCGACGGATCGGGACATCATCAGAGGCGGCAGCTATTCGCACATACTGAATCTGGTGACCCGCAATGAGGATGAGTTGATGCAGACGCTGACGCAGGCGCAGCAGGAAACGTTCGAAAAGTTCAAGGACTGCGCGTCGGAGCTGGGCGACAAAAAACGAAATGATGTCATTCGTGCTCGGCTTCAAGCTGGGAATGCGGTTGGCAGTGGAGGCAATGATCAGTATGGATGACATCACAGAGCCCAAAATGACCTAATAGCAGAGCGTTCTACTAGGCGTATGTTCCGCTAATCGACTTTGTATTATTCCGATAACGTCTGCATTGTTCCGAAAATAGTTAAAATTCTTCAAAAATGACAAGGCGGCATCGCAGCAGAAATGTTGCGGTGCCGTTTTTGCGTGCTGGGGTTCTGTGTCAAACTGTGCCCATTTTGCGGAACTTTTTCTTATATCTTTTCATACGCGACTTTCTTAGAAAAAGAACCAGTAAAGAACAGTACCCCAGTAGGTTTTATAATACTGAACAACTGAGTCAGTCTGAAACGAATTTCGGGTAACTTTTCCTATATTCTTTCTTACGCGACTTTTACCATAAAAAGAATCAGAAATATTCAGTTGTTCAGTAAAGTATAGTTTTCTCGCCTATGACTTATTATGAAGGGGTGTATAGGGGGAACAAAAAGTGCCGAGCAAACACATTGCCCAGCACCATTTTGCGGTTAGATCATCCAGATCGGAACGATATAATTCTCGGAATTGATTGCTGATAGCTTGGGGCGCATGCAGAGGATGGCGCCATTGCCACGAGGAACAGAAGCTTTATCCAACAGGTTGAAGGCGCTGATCAGCTCGCTGCCGGGATTGACAGATCGTTTAATCTCTAACGGATGGAGCATACCGTCGCTTTCGATGACCATATCGATTTCGTTGGAGTTGCTGTCGCGATAGTACCACAAGAGACATTCCTTGGCGTTGTTGTGGTAGGATTTGAGAAGCTCAGAAACAACAAAGTTTTCTAAAATAGCACCATTGATTGCGCCATTGGCTAAAATCTCAGGAGAGGAATACCGGGTGAGGTAAGCAACCAAGCCGGTATCAAAGAAATACATCTTAGGCGTTTTAACGGTACGCTTTAACAGATTGTTGGAATAGGGACGCAGGAAGAAAACAACATCAGACTTCTCGAGGACCTGCAACCAACGCTTAGCAGTGTCATCGGAGACACCAACATCCTGTGCAATATCGTGCACGTTCAGCATTTGTCCGGCACGACAAGCGGCAGCGCGAACAAAATCGCGGAACAGAAGCGGATCGGCAAGCTGTACCTGCTCTTTCACATCACGATCAATATAGGTTTGCAGATAACTGGAATAGAACACATCTCGATCGGAGAACTTGCCGCTGGCAAGGCCGGGCATAGAGCCATTCCAGATACGATCATAAATTTCAGCAATATCAGCAGGTGCGTTGGTTTTCTCTCGTTCCTTCAGCGCACTCAACTCTAAGGTAAACGGCGTGCAATCGCCTGATCCGTAAATCTCGTGCTGGGACAGACTGGACATATGCATAATTGCAACACGACCGGCCAGAGATTCTCGCGCCAGCTCCATAAGCTTGAACGCTTGTGATCCAGTGAGCCAATAGGTTCCGGGCTCAGCCCCTTTGTCGATCTCCATTTTGATATAGGAGAACAGCTCAGGAGCGTATTGCACCTCATCAATCATGATCGGTGTGGAGTGTATTTGCAGGAACATAGCAGGATCGCGCTTGGCAAGGCTACGCTCATCCATATCGTCTAACGTCACGTACTCACGATTGTCATCCATGAGCTGACGCAAAACAGTAGTTTTACCCACCTGACGCGGACCGGTGATTAAAATACAAGAATACTCTTTAGAAAGAGAAATAATCTTATCCTCGATATCTCTTTTGATATAAGCCATGATAGGACCTCCTTAGGCTAATATTCGATGCAATCGTATTTTAGCATAAAACAAGGACTCTGTCAAGGCAATTATACGATCTAATCATATTTTTGCCTAAACAGTAGAAAATATGATATAATCCCCATAAAGGAGGTGGTATATATGATTGCGCGAGGCACTCTTTGGAATCAAACGAAATAGAAGGAGGTAAGACAAAGATGATTTCCAAAGAACAGTTTTTAACGATCAAGCGGCTCAAGCAAGAAGGCGTGCCGATCGCCGCCATTGCAAGAAGAATTGGCATATCGGAGCCAACCACACGCAAGTGGGCCAACATGAGCGAAGCAGGCTTCGATGAGCTGAAAAAGGACGACATCCCGTATCTGGACAACTACCGCGAATTCATCCTCAGCATCCTGCGTGTATGTCCACAAACCAGAGAGACCAACATCCTGTACCGACTGAGGGAGGAATTTCCGGACTTTGAGTGCCGCAAGACCACCTTTTACAAGTACATGAGAAAACTGCGAGAGCAGACCGGATTCGTTCAATTTACCGGGCGTGTCACTTCGCTGCGAGAGGAATCGCCACCAGGTTACGAAGCGCAGGTAGATTTCGGTCAGTATCGCATGAAGGATATGTACGGTAAACCGGTGCGGGTGTATTTCTTCTGCATGGTGCTGGCATATAGCCGCATGCACTATGTGTATTTCAGCCGGGACCCCTTTACCACCAAGACCGCCATACAAGCCCACGAATACGCCTTTCAGTATTTCGGCGGCAGGACACAGATGATTGTCTACGATCAGGATCGGGTGTTTGTGGTGGATGAGAGTTTTGGTAACATCGTACTTGTACCAAAGTTTGAGGAATACGTCAAAAAGGTAGGCTTTAGCGTCCGTCTTTGCCGTCCTCATGATCCGCAATCCAAAGGTAAAGTTGAAACCTTTGTGCGCTACATCAAAGAAAGTTTTTTAGCAGGCCGAATTTATAAAGGAATCGACTCTTTGAACAGCGACGCCTTGCGATGGCTGGATGCCGAAGGAAACGGCACCACAAACCTGCGCACCCGCAAACCACCACGGGTTATGTTCCGCGAGGAAGCGCGGCATCTAACCAGAGTGCAGTTCTCCGATGAAGGCTTCTCGGAAATTCGCAGTGTGTCGGACAAGTACACGGTGAAAATCGATTGGAGCGTTTACGAGCTTCCACGATCAGCAGTCAAACCTTTTGAACAAGTCCGAGTGGAGGAACAGGACGGTATGCTACTCTTTTACAAAGCGGCAGAAAACGAACTGATTCACAAATGCCCACGGCGTGAATTTCCAGGAGGCACGACATCCTATGAAGGCAATAGTCACAAGGGAGACTCGGTGGCAAGCAATTCCTTCCGACTACGTTTCGAAGCTTATGACATAGCGGAACGCTTTGCAGAAATAGTGGAGGAAACGGAGCCACGATACAAAAATCTGCAGCTTGGCCGCATGCTGACACTATCAAACGTGTTCACAATGGAACAAATGGTAGAAGCGATGGATTACTGCGTGAATATCGGCATTTGCTCGGCAGCCGAGGTGACCGCATATCTCATATATCGCCATGGTAAGGACTATGTCACAAAGTGTATTTCGAAAAACGCCTATTATCGCAACCGCGAGCGAGCGGAGGAAATAAGGAGGGAACAAGATGGCAGGTATCGCTGAATTACAACAACTGGCGCAGCAGCTTGGCCTTACCCATATCGCCAGCGGCAAGGTGGATTTAGGCAATGAGACTCTCTCGAATACCGACTACCTCAAGCAGATATTCGAAGCAGAGGTACAGGCCAGAGAAAGCGAAGCACTGGACCGTAGACGCAAAGCCAGCAATCTTCCACATCGTGTGTTTACCACCGGCAAGCTCAACAAAGGCGTCAAATGGCAGATTGAGCAGTTGGAGCAATTGGACTGGATAGAAGCATCAGAGGACATCGCCATTATCGGCCGCTGTGACACAGGCAAGACCTCACTGGCTGTCCACTTGGGCGAGCTGGCACTGAAAGGTGGCTACCGCGTTTACTACTGTAACATCGACGTGTTCTTGCAGATATTACGCCACAAAGACACCGTCGATAAATACCACCGGAAGTTCCGGTACATGATAATCTGTGACCTGATCATCATCGATGAGCTGATGTACGTGGCCTTATCCGAACAAGACCTACCGCTATTTTACAGAGCGGTCAACTTCCTCAAGGAGGAGCGAAGCATTATCTACATAACAAACAGAGAACTGTCAGAGTGGCCCCAGGTGGCAGATGATAAGCACCTGATGGAAACCCTGACGCAGAAGATCATGAGCAGCAGCCAGCAGATAAGGCTGCAATAGCAAACACACGGCGAACCGCCGTGGCCGGAAAAACACTTCCGAATAATCTCGAAAATAACTGATTGAAAAGTCAGATAATATAGGTTTCCCACAGGCAAGAATTTTTCCAACCAAACTTTCGGAAACACGAAAATTTGGCGGAAAAATTAGCCCACCGGTAGGGGGATGCTGATCTTCACGGCTTTTCGCGCCAAAACGGGCGTGGGGTCACGCGCAAAAATCGGGAAATCAAGTGGGGCTGCTGCAACAGAATATCCAACGGCAGAAATGTGTGCGACAGCCACCATGTAAACGAAGAAACGCTGCAGCGCACATACCTCGCAGCGATCAGCGACATGGTCGAGGATGCCGAGGAAATCATGACAGCGGTGCGGGAAAGCGCGGGGCTGGTCTTGCAGTCCGAAAATGAGGAAACACTCAATCGCATCGAACAGGAGATCATCGAGGTACAGGAAGCTGTCCTCGCCCTGCATAAGGCAAAACAAAGCTGCAGCGTCAGCGCAGCGGACTACGCAACACAGATACAGGCATACAGCCAGCGGATGCAGGAGTTAGAAGCTCAGCAGGAAGAACAGAAATCCATAGCAACACGGTACGCAGAGGTCAAAGCATGGCTGGACGCCTTCGAAAAACATATCAGCGACGGCAGCATCATGGACGCAGGTGACAGCACCATACTCAAGCAGCTGGTTGAACAGATCATCGTAGGAACCAGCGGCATCGAGATACAGTTCAAATGCGGTGTCAGCATCGAAAAGGACTAAGAATAAAGCACAAAGCCCTCGGCGGTGGTCACCAAACCACAGTCGAGGGCGATTTTTGCGTTCGGTTGAATAATTCAGAATTTTGTGGTATAATCTGTTCGGAAAATAAGAATTTGAAGGACTGTCGTATAAGCTTGTATTTCTATCGATACAATTACACATTTGTGTTTACATAGATATCCCAAATTGAAAGGAGATGTTCATTTATGAATAGAAACTATAATCTTATGAATATTGAAACATTAAATTTGGAGGGATACTATGTGCTGTAATCCGTCCACAACAAACAGGAGGAATTATGCGTAATATTAAATTATCAAGAATTGATGAAAACAACTTTATACAGGCTTTTAACTTAAAGTTAGATAAGGCACAAGAGCAATTTGTTTCACATCCAATCAGAAGTTTAGCACAAGCATATGTATATTATAATCAATGCACCCCGTTCGGAATATTTGATGACGATACAATGATTGGCTATGTTATGGTGATATATGATTATGACCTTGCTGAGTATAATATTTGGCATATGATGATTGATGTTGCATATCAACACCAAGGATTTGGAGCGATTGCCTTAAAAAAATGTCTGGATTATATTGCATCCAAACCATTTGGTCCATCAAACAAAATAGTATTAACATGCAACAAGGATAACTTCATTGCACTGCATCTGTATAATAATTATGGTTTCAAAGAAACTGGGAATGCAGATGAGGATGAAATAGAACTTGCTTTGTTTCTGTAAAGCTTAACCAATTCCAATATGTCGAACAGTACGGTACGCACCTTTTCTTCGTTTTTGCCTATACTTACGCACCTTATTGCCCGTCTTTCGCATGGAAAAAACCTCTTTTGTCTATCAAAACAAGAGAGGTTTTTTGTATTCTGTTTAGATATTCATAATACTGTGGTATAATCAAATTAACTTGAATTTGAGGAGAGAAATTATGATTATTAAAGACATCGAATATAAACTCAAGGATGGAAGGAATGCATTGATTCGTAGTCCGCAGGCTGAAGATATTAAAGGGATGTTAGAGTTATCTCTATATTTCAGCAAGTGAAACGGACTTCATTTTACGCTATCCTGATGAGTGCAACAAATAAACAGTAGAAGGCGAAAAGGCATTGTTTGATAGAGTAAACAAATCTGACAACGAAGCTATGCTTGTATGTTTGGTTGAGGGAAAAGTTGCTGGAAATTGCCAAATTACATGGAACAAAGGAATAAAAACAAGGCATCGGGCAAATGTTGCAATCGCATTATTAAAAGAATATTGGAATCAAGGTATCGGAACAAGACTGTTCCAAGAGCTAATCCGTATTGCAGAGGAAAACCCGAACTTAATTCAAATCGAACTTGATTTTGTAGAGGGAAATAGCCGTGCACGAGCTTTGTATGAAAAAATGGGATTCAGAATCACAGGTGTCAAGCCCAATGCAATTCGCTTGAAAGATGGAACACTACTAAATGAGTATTCTATTATTCGAGAAATCAAGCGGTAAATTCCAATTTATCGAACAGAGCAGCACACTACTTTTGCTTGCTTTTACCTCAATTTTGCTGCCTTTGGTTACTCTTTGGAAAATAAGGTTTCTGGTTTTGATACGAAAGTATCTGAAACTATCAACCCTTTTCTCAAAAATTCCTGTGGCACATGGCTTTTAGACACTTCTGCCTTTTGGGTTAGTTTCATTGTAGACTGCGGGGTGCAATTATTTACTGTGCCGGGCAGCAAATTATGCTCAAACGAGAACCACGCTGAAACTTTTCTCTGAGGAATAGTTTCCTTCATATCTCTACCCAAACTATTGACATAGAACCAATAAATACATCGGCCAGCCGCCATAGCTGACCGATGTTATCTTTTATGTGTCAGGAATTCAACGAAATATCCAATACAACCGGATTGTGGTCACTGAATTCAAAGCCGGCGTTGATGGTTACCACACGGTCGATGGTGATGTTCGGTGATACGATGAAGCCGTCAATCACATAGTGCTGCGTTGTGCTGTCGGAGGGATCGTAGGGCTGATTGAGCAGCCGACAGGTGGGAGAGCCATCGTCAAAGGCGTATTGCCAACCCTCCGGCAAATCCTCAAGCAAACTGGGCATCCAATAATCCTGATCGAGAATCGGGTAGGTATCCATGGTGCCGGGGAAGGCTTGGTTAAAATCGCCGCCTGCGATAACATAGTTGCCCTTTTCATATTCCTCTTGCAGCAGCTTGAGAAGCTGCTCGGTCTGTGCGGCATTACCTTCACCGTCGTCATATGCCTCGAGATGGAGATTGACGATCACAAGCTCCTGAGCGCTGCCGCGAATGGGAATACGGGTAACAAGCAGACAACGCTTGAGATTCGCCACGCGGACCGGCCAGGAAAACGGGCATGGCAGGGAATACCTTGTTGCGGATTCGATGTTGAAACGGCTGTAGGTCGCTATGCCGGAATGTACCTCACCAATACGTTCGCAGAGCGGATAGGGCACATATTCGCAGGAATAATTCAGCGCGAACCACGCCTCGTAATCCTCTAAATTACATTCATATTGCAGCATTTGATTATGCTGGAAGGTGCGGTCAGAGCCGGTATCAACCTCCTGCAGAAGCAGCACATCGGCATCCTGCTCGCGGATCAGGGCTTCGATTCCTGCCATGTTTTCTGCAACCACGCTGTAGGATTCCGGATTGACCATCTCGCCACCGTCCATGAAGAAATCAGCATTCTCGCCCAAGCCGGAAAATCCGGTATTGAACGACAGCAGGCGAAGGGTCATCGAGGGCTGCTCCGCAGCAACGCCGGATTCTGCGGATTGCTCGACCTCAGGCGGATACGCGGCGGTCACGTCGACGGCGCCACGCTGTGCAGCTTCGGAATATGCAGGAGTATATTCGGTCACAGTGAGGTAGCCGATCAGACCTGCGACCAAAACCACAACGATCAGTGCTGCGGCCAGCAAACACTTGCCGATGAGCTTGAGTACGGAAAGAATGCTGCGCCATACAGACCTTCTTTTTCGTTCCGGACGGCTGACCTGCGTCGGCTTCATATCATCAACCGGTTGTACCTCCTCGGTTAACAAGTCCGGAAGCTCTTGAGCTTCCAAATCGCCGGAAGGCGAACTGCCGTCAAAATCTTCCGCTAAAGAGTCTATTTCGGGTAGTGGGGATTGGGTTTCTTCGGGCTCACATGGGAATACTTCGTCCATACACATAGCCTCCTTCTATCAATGCCGCGTTTAGCGGGAAATGTCGTTATTACTTATCATAGCATGATTTTGCGGTAAACGCAAGTCTTTAGTGTCTCTTGATCGTGTCAAGTTCTTCTGGGAGAAATCAAGCGCAGGGATCGAGTGGCCGGAGCTTGGCGCAAGCTTTGAGCAGTACAGCAGTGCCTGTGGCCTTGCCGCAGGTCAGGCCGGCGCGTGTATGCTCGTTCTCGAAGACGCTCCAATCGTGATATCCGCCGAAGGCTTCCGCAATCTGCTTTTCGGAGTACTTGTTGTACAACTCAAGCCCGTTTCTAAGGGCGTTGCGTTCATTAACCGTAAGCCCATCCGGATTCCGCTCCTTCTTAGCGGAAAGACCGACTTTTTCGATCGTCTTGAAAATTTCTTCTACCTATTCGCAAGCAGTTTGTGCTATAATGTCTTTTGCAGAGATGCACCTCGCTTTTGTAGTTTTTGTTCCTAATTAACATGTTTTACCTTGATAGACGCGTCTGCGTTATCTTTGTTTCCTCACCCACCCCTCGGTGTGGCGAAGAGCTCGTTCTTTCTCCCGGAATTATTTCACACTAACACGCGACGCGATCATCTTGTATCTTTCGATTTATTATGCTATAATGTAAATAGTTTAGTGTGCCAATATATCAGGATTAACCCGGAAGTGGTTTGTGGCATAGGATAATTGCCAGACGATCAAACTGCTGAAAGCATCACTGCGTTCGTTTGTAAAATTGTAGGAGGCCGTAAAAATGAAAGACCTGTATTCCAACTGGATGATAAATTGGATGACAAAGAAGGGCATTCCGGCGCACAAGGCCTATGACTATGTCGGCTTTCTGGGCTTCGGCAGCTTTTTTCTTGTGCTGTTTATCAGTATTATGGTCCAAAACATCGAGCTTTCCGGTTGGTTGGGAATGGTGTGCAGCATTCTTTTTCTGCTCATAGCGTTTGGCCTGCTGGTTGTCAGCGGTTATTGCGTCTATCAGGCTAACTATATGTGGCTGATGCTCCTGCTGTTCGGACCATGCGACGTCATCATGGGCTTGGCCATCGACCTGGTTATTGCCTGGCGCATTGTGTTCACGGCGATGGGAATCCTGATGACGGGCATCGGCATCTTTCTTGCCCCAAAGCAGCTGCACAACAGCAAGAAGCTGAAACCGGAGCTGGAAGCTGCACAAAAACGATGGGAATCGGAGCGTGCCCTCCGGCACCAGAAAAAACAGCCCGGCAGGGAACAGCCGGAGCCTGTGCCGGAATCCTCTGCGCCGAAGACCCAGAGCAGCGAGATCGAGCGGTTGAAGCTCCGCCTCCATGTACTTGACACCATGAAAAGCAATCTAAAGAAAAGCGGGCCATCCGCAGACAGCGCAGAGCGAATCAAATATGCCGAGGTTAATTATACTTTTACAGCGAAGACTTTGGGAGAAAAACTGCTGGAGCAGCCCACGCTGTGGGTGCTGGTCTGCTGTTTCCAGGGCGGCCAGCCTGTGTATGTGGGAACGGATGGGCGGATGGAGATCTTTACCGAACATGCGCTCGCGGAAAAAGGCCGAACCGTGCTGCAGGAAAAGCTCAATGTGGCAATGGACCTCCGGACACTTTCAGGCCCTGATGCCATCCGGAGCTTCTTTGCTGATTGCGCCCACAAGGGCTTCCAGGTACTGCGTTTGGACAACGGCAGCCAATTTTGGGCCGATCTTTGGCTGAAAGATTTCTTCCCCTACCGGGAGGACAACCTGATCGACGGGAAGAACCGCAACCTGCGCCATATGTTCCACAGGGCGAAGCTGTATTCCTGGCTGCTGACCGGGCAAAAGGATCAGCAGAGCTTACCAGGCCGCAACCTTGCCGAGATGAGGTTGACCATGGGGCTCAACGGCTATCGGGAACTGGGAAACACACTGGTATACGCATTGGGAAACGCTATGCCGGAGGACAGACTTTATGCCACCCCGGCGGCGCTGGACAAAATGCGGGAATGGCTTCCCGGTTCCGGATATGAGGAAAGCGCCATCCTCAGTACCCCTGTCTACAATATGAAGTTACAGTTGGGCTTTGTCAACCGTCCGGGAGAACAGGGGAATGTGGAAAAGGGAATGGTCTGCGTCTTTACGGACCTTGCCCAGGCGAGGGAGGCACAGGATCTGTTCCGCAGCAGCCATATGGATCTTTCCGTGGTGGTTGTCACATTTGAGGAGCTGCTTTCTCAGGCGGTGCAATGCGCCGGTATTCTGGTGGATATGCAGACTCTTGGTTTTGAGATTCCCCCATCGGAATACGCCAAAATCAACGAAGTTCGAAAGTTGGACGCCCCTATCCTGGTTCACCTGAAACAGCAGGAAAGTACAGCGTCTGCCAACGTCAGGCAGCCGAAAGCCCGGCTCAGGCACACCGAGATGAAGAACGGCTGGAAGCAGTTCGATTATCAGTGGCCGTACCGGTTCGGCTATGACGATATACTTAAAAGCGCCCAGTGGCTTATCACCCATGACCTGCAATTGCAGACCCTGACCACCGCAGAAATCGCCGGTGCTCCGGAGCAGGAACACATCCAGGAACTGCAAGCCTGCGGAAACCTGGAGGACTGTGTCGGCAAGGAAACGGGGGTGCTGGCCGTGGGCGGCGCCAGCAAAAGCACACAGTGTCTGCTGAAAGTCTATTGGTACAATCAGACCTTTGTGGTACGGATCTTCACGCTTGGCGACGTGGAGCAAAACAGGATTGATGCTTTTACAGAAATGCTTTTAACATAAATTCTCATAGTGCACAAGTATTTTACCACGAACGACAAGAGGGATATATTGGCGTACTTGTCGTCGTTCTCATCCCTGTTTATACACCGCTTGTCCGTCCCTAGGCACGAAAGAAGCCTCTTTTGTCTACCAAAACAAGAGAGGTTTCTTCATGCCTCCAGGGGTTGAATAGCCCTAAATATAGAAAATATCGTCAAAACAGGGTTGGAACGGTCATCGAGGCCGCGCAAGCCCCTGCTTTTTGCATTTCGGCGGTGAAATTAGCGTGTTCCTTTTTGCGTTTCTTTGCTCAGCAAAGAAGTTGACAAAACAGCACCCGACGGGATTTGAATTCGGAAAAGCACAGAGATGTCGCGGAAAAGTGACGGTTAGTGTAAAATAATTCTGAGAGAAATAGCGAGCACCGGGCCGCCGGCAGGCGGAGCGGCAAATAAAAATAGCGGGAACGCACCTTTCGTGTTATAATTTGTTTAACCACTAACAAAAGCTACAAAAGCGAGGTGCATCTCTGCAAAAGACATTATAGCACAAACTGCTTGCGAATAGGTAGAAGAAATTTTCAAGACGATCGAAAAAGTCGGTCTTTCCGCTAAGAAGGAGCGGAATCCGGATGGGCTTACGGTTAATGAACGCAACGCCCTTAGAAACGGGCTTGAGATGTACAACAAGTACGCCGAACAGCAGATTGCGGAGGCCTTCGGCGGACATCACGATTGGAGCGTCTTCGAGAACGAGCATGCACCGGCAGGTTTGACCTGCGGCAAGCTCACCGGCACTGCTGTACTGTTCAAAGCTTGCACCAAACTCCTACCCATCGATTCCTTCGCTTGATTTTTCCCAGAAGAACTTGACACGATCACCTTGTCAAGTGTCGCTTGACATAATCAAGCAATATATGCATTCATTTTAATGGAATTATGGTATTATTAAATTAGGCTAAAAGGGAGGCTGGCTTTATGACAGTTGGTGAAAATATTCAAAAAAACAGAAAAGGCCTTGGAATGTCACAAGAGGAGCTTGGACAAAAATTACTTGTCAGCAGGCAAACCATCAGCCTGTGGGAAAAGGATCAAACTACCCCGACCATTGACAATTTAATGCGGCTGAAAGAAGTGTTTGGGGTTTCGGTCGATGAAATATTAGGCTTGGAAAACAAAACGCAAAATACAGAAGATGAACCGAATGAAGCATACCGGTTCAATTTCAGCAAAACGGAATTAGATGAAATCCACCGCTTGCAAAGAAAGGTTGCGTATAAAAAGCCTATCATTTTTGTTCTGCTTTTGGTTTTGCTTTTGATACTCCTTATCGGTTCGTCTGCACCGAGCTTTATGATCGGGGTAGCTTCCGGGCTTCTTTTTGTCTGTGCAGTTTCTACCATCAAAGGAATTCGCATATACAACAAAACTTGGGAAAACAGCATTGAACGAATTTGCAAATCCACCTATGCGTACAAAATATTTGAAGATTATATAATTGTAAATATATACCGAAACAACGAAATGATCCGTGAATCTAAATGCTATTTTTCAGAAATAGAGCAGATACAGCAGATTGATCAATGGCTGTTCTTCCAATTCATCGGACAAACGTTCATTGTGCGAAAAAATGAGTTGAAAGAAAATTCTTCATTTTATTCGCATATGTATAAGAATCCGTCCAAAGTAGTGGACAATATCATCCCAAACAAATGGAGAGTTATTTCAATTGTATTATTTGTTGCATCGCTGCTGTCGATATTGGGAGCGTTAGCATTGGTGGGAGCGGTATCGAGTGCCAATAGCTTACCTGTCGAGAATATGTGGTTGTTCTTTTTGTTTACGCCCATTCCGCTTGCATCTGTCGTTTTTGGGTTTGTGCTGAAATCTAAAGGGTATAAATACAAAAAGAATATCATCGCAGGAATTATAATGACATTTTTCCTGTGCATATACGGCGTATTCACCTTCTTGTTTTAAGTAATATTTAAGGTCAGCTTACCCAGACGAGTGTTCATAACGGGTTCGAGTTATGATCACTCGTTTTTTGCAGAAGCCTTGCATTTGCAGGGCTTATCGTTTACGCCGGTTTAGGGATATACTTCACCGCCATGTCGCAGCGCAGCCAACCTTTTGCGAGCTCAAATCCTCATTAGATTTTTGCGTCGGCATCTTTTTCGAACCAAGTGTGCCTTGCGGCACGATAAGCACGCCTACGGTGCGTGAAATAATGCTGCACATCGTGAAGCTGCTTTGCAGTGAAGTTTCTGCGGAAACGGCGGCACACTTATCTTCACTATTGCCGTAGGCATAACTTCACTTGGCACTGCCAAACTTCACGAATATTGCAGTCTGCCTGTTTCAAATTATCCACAAAAGTTTCCGCATAAAATCCGTCTATCGGGACGGGGCTTCGGATAGTACGGCAATAATGCACATTCTTGAGTCAATGTCGGATTTTTTTGCAAATATACTTGCACTATTTGCGGATATTCATTATAATTAGTATGTAAAACAGCTTGCCGTTCGGCAGGACAGAATCAACAAAGCTGTGCGAAAGGATTTGAATTCACCATGAAGAAATATCGCGTTCTTGTGATCAACCCCGGCTCCACCTCCACCAAGGTCGGAGTTTTCGACGGCGAAGACTGCATCTATGAGGGTACCGTCCGCCATTCTACCGAGGAACTCAGTAAGTATCCGAACATCATCGATCAGGCTCCGATGCGTATGGAGCTCATCAGGAATCTGCTCAAGGAAAACAATATCGACATTGCAACCGTTGATGCTTTCATCGGCAGGGGCGGTATCGTAAAGCCCATGCGCAGCGGAACCTATACCGTCAACGATAAGCTCTTGTATGACCTTGAGCATCTTCCCTCCGCTCTCAGCCACGCTTCCTGCCTTGGCGGCGTTTTCGCTCGTCAGTTCGGAGAGGAGTATGGCAAGCCCTATTTCATCGCTGACCCCGTTGTCGTCGATGAGCGTGAGCAGATAGCAAAGGTCACTGGCCTTCCCGGGGTCGAGAGGAACGGAGTATTCCATTGCCTCAACCAGAAGGCGGTCGCAAGGCGCTACTGCAAGGAACACGGCATTCGCTATGAGGACGCGAACATAATCGTTGCCCATCTTGGCGGCGGCAACACCATCGGCGCACATCATCATGGCGTTGTAGTCGATGTTAACGACGGTATCAACGGCGAGGGCCCGTTCAGCCCCGAGCGCCTGGGCGGTCTGCAGGTCAAGACAGTGCTGGATCTGCTCGAAAGCGGCAAATACACCATTGCCGAGATGCGCACCCTCTGCTCCAAGTCCGGCGGCTTTGTCGCTCACTTCGGCACCAACAATGCGCTTGAGATCGAAAAGCGTGCAATGGCAGGCGATGAGCAGGCAAGCCTCATGTTCTATGCCCTTGGCTACAATGTTGCAAAGACCATCGGCGAAATGGCAGTCGTGCTCAAGGGAAAAGTCGATGCCATCATCATCACCGGAGGACAGGGATACAGCAAACCGCTCTGCAAGTACATCGAAGAGATGGTAGGCTTCATTGCTCCCGTGGTCGTCTATCCCGGCGAGGGCGAGCTGGAAGCACTTGCCGCAAGCGCAATTCGCGTGCTTGAAGGCGAGGAGGAGGCCAAGGAGTACCTCGGCTGATTCGAATTGATATGAATAAATGCCGCTGCAGCTCGCAGCGGCATTTTTGCACTATTCTAATTGGCTTTTCTATGCCAAGGGCCTGTCAAAATGAACCACGGCATAGTATATTCCATCGTTCATGCTTTCGACGGCGCTGTCGATCCCGCTTTTTATCTCATCGAATGAGAGCTTGGAATCAAAAGGAACGACGACATCGAATATGAGATTGGTGTGCGACGGCCCGGGTACGACCCTGAAATCATGCAGCGTGAGCTCATCTGAGATCGAAGTCACGATTTCGGTAATACGCTTTTTAAGGCCTGTGGTTAACTCGTCATCGCTTGCGACCGGGTCAAGGTGGATAGTCGCTTCACAACCGAGCTCTCCGGCAAGCCTGCGTTCGGCATTGTCGATGATATCGTGCATTGCAAACACGTCAAAGTCCGCAGTCACCGGTACTTCGGCATGAACGGAAATCATGAGCCTGCCGGGACCGTAATCGTGTACGATAAGATCGTGGATACCGCTTATTTCATGGTAGGAGAGCACCAGAGCCTCTATCTTCTTTATCAGTTCCGGGTCCGGATTTTCGCCCAGCAGCGGAGTAATGGTATCCTTTACCGACATGATGCCCGAATAGATGACGAACAGCGCCACGGCAAGACCGCAATAACCGTCGATGTTAAGCTTGAAGAAATGCGAAACGATGCTTGCAGCGAGTACGACGCTTGTAGCGATGCAGTCGGAAAGCGAGTCCTGCGCTGTCGCATGGAGCGCTGAGGAGTTAATTTTTTTGCCCGTTGCCCTGTTATACATGAACATATAGAGCTTCACAAGGATACCGGCTATGAGTATTGCGGCAGTAAGCCAGGAAAACTCGATCGCCTCCGGGTGCAGTATCTTGGTGAACGAGCTTTTCAGCAGCTCCACACCCATAAGAATGATAGCCGCAGAAACCAGCAGACCCGTTATGTACTCTATCCGTCCATGCCCGAACGGATGCTTGGTATCGGGCTTTTGTCTGGACAGGTGGAATCCCAGCATTGTCATTATGGAGCTTGCCGCGTCGGCAAGGTTGTTAAATGAATCCGCGGTGATAGCGACGGATCTTGCGATAGTGCCGGCGATGTATTTTCCTGCAAACAGCAGTACGTTCAGAAAGATACCGAAACCTCCGCAAAGCACACCGTATGCGCTGCGGACAGCCGGCGACTCGTAATTTTCGCGGTCCTTAATAAAAATTTTTGAAAGCAGTTTTATCATCTTTTTGTATCATCCAATCATTTCGTCTATGCAGGCAAGAACCTCATCCGTTCCGTCAAGCGTACTGTCCTGCATCATGCGTTCTATAAAACCGTTCCGATTCCGAAATAGCTTATCAATATCGCCGACAAGCCTTTCGGGAGTGATGTCCTCCTGGAACAACACCATTGAATAACCCTTCTTTTCCGCATATGCGGCATTGAGCAGCTGATCCCCCCTGCTTGCCTCCTTTGGCAGCGGAACGAGAAGCGCAGGCTTGTTGAGCGAGAGGAACTCGAACAGCGCATTTGCGCCTGCACGGCTTATGACCAGCGTGGTTGCCGCAAGGATGTCCGGAAGCTCTTTGCCGATGTACTCATACTGGCGGTATGCGGAGCAGCGGATGCTGTCGTCGACCTTTCCCCTGCCGCAAAGATGAACTATATCAAATTCTTCGGCAAGGGTATCCAGGGAAGCGCGTACTGCATCATTGAGCGCGGCAGCCCCGAGGCTTCCGCCCATGACGAGGATTATGGGCTTTGCGCCGCTGAAGCCGAGGAACTTCAGCCCCTCAATGCGATTGCCGCTGAACAGCTCACGCCTTATCGGAGTGCCGGTGTGTATGCCCTTGCTCCCGGTGTATTTGAGCGTATCCTCAAACGTTACAAGGATCTTGTCGGCATATCTTGCAGCGATCTTGTTCGCAAGCCCCGGAGTGAAGTCCGATTCATGGCAGAGTATCGGGCATTTGCCCTTGGCCGCCATGACGACGGGCACGCTTACAAATCCTCCCTTGGAAAAGACCAGATCCGGCTTGATCTGCCTGATTAATTCCTTTGCCTGTGAGATGCCCTTGATGACCTTAAAAGAGTCGGTCAGATTCTTCAGCGAAAAGTAACGCCTAAGCTTTCCGGCCTCAATGCTGTGAAAATGCACATCCTGCTGTTCGGCGATAAGCTTATGCTCTATGCCGTCATCAAGGCCTATGTAGTGCAGCTCATACCCACGCTCACGAAGGCCGGGGAACAGTGCGATATTCGGTGTGACATGTCCGGCGGAGCCGCCTCCGGTCAAAAGAACAACTTTACTCATATGAACACTCCCAAGGATCAGAACCCAAAAGTATTTTTAGATCCTATGCCGAATCGGCAGATTTATTTACTCAATCATTATAGCAGAATAAACCGAAAAAGCAAGCACCCGATAGTGCGTCGGGTGCTTATATTGGCTTTTAGCTTTGGCTTTATAATACGGATTACAGGCCGAGTGCCAAACGCATGATGACGTTTGCGTCCGCTGCGTTGACAACGCCGTCCCCGTTGATGTCGCCTGCGAGATCGGGCTCAACAAGGTTCAGCGCCATACGCATAGCGATGTTTGCGTCTGCAGCGTTGATAACGCCGTCGCCGTTAACGTCGCCGGGAATGCCGGGCTCAGGAGTCTCGATGGGCTCGGGAGTCTCAATGGGTTCGGGAGTTTCAATGGGGCCTTCGCCGCCGCTTAAGCTTACGTTTGCAACGAACAGACGGTCGTCACCCTGGCTCTGGCTGATATCCTTGACATACAGCCATTCAAAGACGTGAACGCCTGCCTCGACAGCGGTATAGGTATAGGTCTCCCAGGTATGATCGGTACCGGAAGCGGTGAACAGCTTCGTGCCGTTTACGCTGACCTTGCAGTAGTCCGCAATGGGCTGACTGCTGATAAGGTAATCAAAGCTCAGCGTATCGCCTTCGTTCATGATAACGACAAGGATGAGCCTGGATTTGCTGTTTACCTTGTGGTAGTTTCCGGAACGCACGCAGGGGATGCCGTCCTTCTCGGCTGCTTCGAACAGGAAATCGCCGTTAGTACCGAAGTTCAGATTTCCGCCCTCTGCGTTTGCACAAGAGAGGTCAACGGGAGCTGTTACGGTTACATGCACGGTGTGGGTGTAAACGATGCTGCCGTCAACATAGACGTTGCAGGTGATGTTTGCTTCGCCTGCGCCTGATGCAATGAGAACGCCCTTGGACTTGCTGCCCTTGTAATAGGTTACAACATTGTCGTTATCGGATACCCAAACTGCATCGAACTGGTTGGCGTTGGCGGGTTCACGGTCATAGGGGATAGCCGCCTGCTCACCGACGACGAGCTCAAGGGAATCGGTGCTGATGGAGAAGTTCTCAAGTGCGACGGGTTCACCCTCGCCGAAGATGGTGTACTGGGTGAATACATCCTGGTCTGCATCGGGATTTTCGGGATAGGGATCATCCGCGGAAACAACGATGGGGTATGCGTCGCCGTAGGGATCGGGAACGCCGTAGGTCTCCTTCATTTCGGTAATGGCTTCACATACGGTACCTCCCTGCTTCATAACATTCCAGAATACTGCTTCGTACAGGTAATCGCCGCCGAATGTTACGCTCTGAGAGTAGCCGTATACGACCTCAACGCCTGCGCGGAGGAGAGCGTTTGCGGTAACACCGTTGCCGCTGCGCTTCATGGCTTCACAAATAGCCATCCAAACGATGGTGTTGGAAGCGGGAGCGGAGATATGATTCTCAACATAGCGGCCATCGATGAAAGCCTCGCTGCCGGAACGAACTGCCCAACCGTTGGTATAGTCCTCGCTGGTGATACCGGAATTGGTGGTGAGGCAGAGATAGGAGGAACCGTTCATAGCGGTTCCGTGGCTGTCATATATGATGACACCCTTATTGGTGTAGTTCTGTGCGATTGCAGGACCGGTCGCATCGTGGCCGGCAAGTATGGTTACGTTGCCGCAGGTAGCCTCGGCAATGCTTGCAGCTTCGTTGCGATACTGGTCGGTAAAGTTATTGTCGTAGCCGCCGTAGTAGGGTCCGATAAGCAGGACGTCGGCAGAGCCTGCATCCTTGCTTCCATAGGAAACAACGGTGGTTTCGCCCTTGACTTCAACGTTCTTGTCAAGCTCATTGCGAAGCCTGAAATTGTATGCGTTGTACATTCCGTCAACAGTAAAGAGGAAGCCGTCCTCGCTCATGTCGGAAAAGCTGTCGATGTTGACGAGTCCGGTGTTGAGTGCTGCGCTAAAAACGGCGGAAATGACCTCGGTCTTTTCTGCGCCACCTGCGATTGCTTCCGCTTCGGCTGCGTCGAGCTGAGCCCAAACGTTATCGAGCTTGGTGATCGCCGCTGCTTCGTTTGCAATGCCTGCTGCGCTTTCCGCAAGACCCACAACGGGGACGACTGCGAACAACATGACGACTGCAAGGATTACGGAAAGGATTCTGCGATTCTTCATTTTGTTTTCTCCATTCTTTATTTTGTGACACAGTATGCCACTTAGTTATTTTATCATTTAATAATGACTTGTCAAGCTTTTCCCTCACTATATTTTGCCGTCGGTGTTGAAGCGTCAAGCATAGGTGACACATTTCCTCTCAAGAGAGCAGTCAAGGGT
>OLSB01000546.1_pt1 | contig 42468 bp, 36 predicted proteins | sample 1672071 | NCBI WGS metagenome assembly OLSB01 (sample SAMEA3136642, study PRJEB25190) | human gut metagenome | biome: human gut; feature: human-associated habitat; material: faeces | place: Austria | collected 2013 | reverse complement strand
CTCAGTAGGTAGAGCACCTGCCTTTTAAGCAGGGTGTCCGGGGTTCGAATCCCCGACGGGGCACCAAAATAGAGCCACCCATTTCGGGTGGCTCTATTTTGGCGTTTGGCGTTTTTTCTGCAAAACGGGGCCGTACACCGCCCTTTAATTTGCGAAGAAACTTTCCCCCGGGGGTAGAAAATGTCAAATGGCTGTGCTATACTGTCCGAGAAGCAGCAGGGGCCGCTCCTATTTCCTACTTCATAATACGCAAAATACAAGAGGGGATGATTATGATGTGGTTTATGTTCGCATTGCTGTCCGCCGTGTTCGCGGCACTCACCTCTATTTTGGCCAAGATCGGCATTGACGGTGTAAATTCCAACCTGGCCACGGCCATCCGTACCGTGGTGGTGTTGCTTATGGCCTGGGGCATGGTATTTCTCACCGGCGGCCAGGGCGGCATATCGGGGATCAGCCGGAAGAGCTGGCTTTTCCTCATCCTCTCGGGCCTGGCCACCGGCGCCTCCTGGCTGTGCTACTACAAGGCGTTGCAAATGGGCGAGGCGTCCAAGGTGGTGCCCATCGACAAGCTGAGCGTGGTCATCACCCTGGTGCTGGCCTTTGTTTTCTTGCATGAAAAATTTACCCCAAAATCCCTCGTCGGCTGCGTCCTCATCACCATAGGCACCCTGGTCATGGTCCTGTGACGCAGAGTCATTCTTTCAAAAGTGAGTGTTGTCCATGAACCGTTCCACCTTACAAGTTTTAGGCTGCTACATCCTCTGGGGCCTGCTGCCGGTGTTCTGGAAGCTGCTCGCCGGCGTGAACTCCGCCTATGTGCTGGCGCAGCGCATCGTGTTTTCCTGCGTGTTCTGCCTGGCCGTGCTTCTGATAAAAAAGAACGGCAGGGTGGTGGCCGCCATCCTGCGGGATAAAAAGCAGCGCAGGCTGTACCTCTGCTGCGGTCTGCTCATCACCGTGAACTGGGGCGTCTACATCCTCACGGTGGCCACCGGCCGCATTCTGGAGGCCAGCCTGGCCTACTACATGAACCCCCTGTTCTCCATCGTCATCGGGGCGCTCATCTTCAAGGAGCGGCTCAGCGCCGTGCAGTGGGCGTCCGTGGGGCTGGCCTTTATCGGGGTGATGTACTCCGTGGTGCTGTACGGCAGCGTGCCGTATCTGGCGGTGATCATCGGGTTGAGCTTCGCCCTGTACGGGGCGCTGAAAAAGGGGATAAGGGCCGAGAGCGAGGTGTCCATCTGCATGGAGACTCTCTCCGTGCTGCCGCTGGCGCTGGGATTCATCGTCTATGCCCAGCTCTCCGGCCTCACGACGTATGGCTCCCTCTCCGGAGCGGAACCGGCGCTGCTGGCGCTAAGCGGCGTGGTGACCTCCGTGCCGCTGATGCTCTTTGCCGGCGGCATCAAGAAAACCAGCATCACCCTGTCCGGCATACTCATGTATGTGAACCCCACGCTGCAGCTGCTGCTGGGTGTGTTCGTGTACGGGGAGGAATTCACCAAGGCCAACGCCGTGACCTTCGCCTTCGTGTGGGCGGCGGTGCTGCTGTTCGTAGCGGACAGCCTGCGCCATAGAAAAAAGCATGTATAAGCATAAAAAATGAGCATCCCCACGGGGTGCTCATTTTTTGTAATATTTATAATGTATAAATTTGAAATGCTTCGCAGAGCATGCGCCCACAGACGAAAAAGCAAAACCGCAGCCTTCGCCCCGCGGCTGTCATTCCGAGGAGCGAAGCGACGTGGGGATCCGTCCTTTAAGCAGGGGGATTGCTTTTCGATTTCACTCCAGCGCATCATGGCTTTCAAAGACGTCGCGGATGGTGCCGGCGCGGTCAAACGTCGGCTCCGGCTCGGCCTTTCCCATCTGCATCTCCTGCCACTTGGCCTTGTCAATGAGGAGCTGACGGGGCTTGGAACCCTCAAAGGGGCCTACGATGCCCCGCTCCTCCATCTGATCCACCAGTCGGGCGGCGCGGGAGTAGCCCAGCTTCAGCCGCCGCTGCAGCATGGACACGCTGGCCTGTCCCGTTTCCAGCACCACCTCCACAGCGGCGGGCAGCAGCTCGTCCCCGTCGTCGGCATCGGCGGGCTCCGGGGCGGGGCCGCCCTTCTTGTCCTTGTCCTGCACCACCTGCTCGATCTGGCGCATAACGTCCTCGGAGTAGGCCGTTTCGCCCTTTTCCTTCACAAAGTCCACCACCCGCTCGATCTCTTCGGCGGTGATGAAGCAGCCCTGGACGCGCCGGGGCTTGCCCTCGCCCAAGGGGGCGTAAAGCATGTCACCTTTACCCACCAGTTTCTCGGCGCCGGGGCTGTCCAGAATGATGCGGGACTCCATGGAGGAGGCCACGGCGAAGGCGATGCGGCTGGGGATGTTGGCCTTCATAAGACCGGTGATAACGTCGGCGGAGGGGCGCTGGGTGGCGATGACCAGATGCATACCGGCCGCGCGTCCCATCTGCGCCACGCGGCAGATGGAGTCCTCCACCTCCTTGGCGGCCACCAGCATCAGGTCGGCCAGCTCGTCTATGACCACCACCACGGAGGGCAGCTTCTTCATCTTCTCGCCGTTTTCGTCCGGCTCGGACTGCTCCGCCAGGGCGTTGTAGGACGCCAGATCCTTCACGCCGTTTTCGGAAAAAGCCTTGTAGCGCTTCATCATTTCAAACACCGCCCACTGCAGGGCACCGGCGGCCTTTTTCGGGTCTGTGACCACGGGGATCAGCAGATGGGGGATGCCGTTGTAGGGCGCCAGCTCCACCATCTTGGGGTCTACCATGATGAATCGGACTTCCTCCGGCGTGGATTTATACAAAAGGCTCACGATGAGGGAGTTGGTGCACACGGATTTGCCGGAGCCGGTGGTGCCGGCGATGAGCACATGGGGGAGCTTCGCAATGTCGCCGATGATGCGGTTGCCGCCGATGTCCTTGCCCACGGCGAAGGCCACGGCGGACTTGTGACCCGTGAACTCGCGGGATTCGATGACGTCCCGAATGCGCACCGGCGTCACGGCGCGGTTGGGCACCTCGATGCCCACGGCGGAGATTTTCCCCGGCACGGGAGCCACGCGCACGCTGCCCACGCCCAGCGCCAGCGCAATGTCGTCGGCCAGATTGGTGATCTTGGAGAGCTTCACACCCTGGGGCTGGGTGAATTCATAGCGGGTGACGCTGGGGCCTCGCACCACGTCGCCGGCTTGGGCGTCCACGCCGAAGCTGCGCAGGGTGTCCGTCAGCCGCTTGGAGTTGCTGCGCATCTCAGCGCCGGCCTCGGTGAAGCTGCCCGCCGTGCCCTGCTCCAGCAGAGTGATGGGCGGATACTGGTAGGCTTCCTCCGGCTCTGCCAGCTCCTGCTCGATCTGGCGGCTGACCTCCTCGGTGGCCTGCTTGACGTCGGTGGCCGTCACGGTCGGCTCGGCTTTGGCCGCTTCGGTCTTAGCCGGCTCGGCGGCGGAATCGGGGGAGGGGGCAGGCTCCGCCTCTTTAGGCGGCTGCAGCACCTCGTCCGGCGTGGGGGTCTGCCGTCCGGCGAAGAAGGGCTTGCGCTCCGGCTGCAGGGGGTGCTCCTCCGGCAGGGGCGTGTCTTCGCTGTCCAGCGGAATGTCGATCTGCGCCTTGCGCCGGCGGGAAGCGGGCTTCTCGGCGGCTTTCTCGGCGCTCTTATTCGTGTCTTTTCCGGCGGGAGTCGTTGGGGCGCTTTCGCCTTCCTCCGCCTCCTCGGCGCGCTGGGCAGCCCGCTCGCGGGCTTTCTGTGCCACCTGCGCCGGCGTGGTGCGCAGCATGACGAAAATGCAGGCCAGCAGGCCGATGACGGCCAGAATGGCAAACACGGCCTCGCTCAGATAGGTCTTGCCCAGCTCCGCCATGCCGCCGCTGATAACGCCGCCGCCGGTGAGCGTCTTGCCCGCCGTCCACAGAGCGGAGGCGGACAGAGCCTCTATGGGCTTGGCCAGCAGTAGGTGCAGCAGGCTGCCCCCCAGCACGGGGGTGAGCAGGGCGCAGACCACCCGACCGGCGGCCTTGCGCTCCCGATGCAGCAGCAGGAATAAGCCCCCTGCCAGCAGCAGCGGCGCCCACAGCCAGTAGCCGTAGCCGAACAGACCCGTCAGCACCGAGTGCAGATGGTTTAGCAGCACGGCCTGTGCGTCAAAATAGCTCACGGCCACGCACAGAGCCAGCAGCAGGCACACCAGACCGCCCGCGGTGCGGGGCACGGGGCTGGGCGTCGGCGGCGTAGGCGCTGCCTGGCGGGTGGTCCGCTTGGGGGCGGAGGTATTCTTCTTTTTGGTGGTTTGAGCCATAGTATCTCCCATTCTGCCGCATTTTTTCAGCGGCGCACGGCGGTGTAAAAGCAGATCTCTTTACTTCTTAATTAGGTTCAAAATGAGGGTCAGCAGGCCGGCTGCCCAGCAGTAGTAGGCAAAGAAGCCGAATTTGCCCTTGTCGGCAATCATTTTCAGCAGGCGGATGCACAGGTAGCCCACCACGGCGGCGGTGACAACGCCCACCAGATACACCGGCACCTGCCCCCAGTCGATGCCGACGGAGATGGCGTCTTTCAGGGACAGGATGTTGGCTCCCAAGACGGCCGGAATACTAAGCAGGAAGGAAAAACGTACGGCAAATTTCCGCTCATAGCCCACAAAGCAGCCGGTGGTGATGGTCATGCCGGAGCGGGAAATGCCGGGCATAGTGGCGATGGCCTGCCCCACACCCACGATGAGAGCGGAGAGCACGCTGGCGCTGGCCTCGGTCTTGCGCCCCTTGCGCACTCGATCACTGGCAAAGAGCAGAAAGCCCGTGACGATGAGGGCGGCGCCGATGAACACCATATTACTGCTGAGCTCCTGTACCTTGTCCTTTACCGGCAGCACCGCAAACAGCGGCAGTGTGCCCACAATGATGAGCAGGATCAGGCGCCGGGCAGGCGGCACGGGGGTGGGGGTGCTGTGGCGGGCGATGTCCCGCACGCCGAAGATAAACTCCCGCACCATGTCCTTGATCTCGCTCCAGTAGGCCACGAATACGGCCACCAACGTGCCCAAATGCAGCAGCACGTCAAAGAACTCCGGCACCACGCCGGCATCCTGCATGCCCAGCAGATTCTGAGCGATGGCCAGATGGCCGCTGCTGGAAATGGGCAGAAACTCCGCTATGCCCTGAATGAGCCCCAAAAGAAAAGATGACAAAAATGACATATCCAACGATCTCCTATCAAAAAATGATTGTAATCCGTATAATTCTGTCGAGAAAATACGATATGTATACGCCTGTGTTTGATTAGATATATAGTATAGCATACTTCTGTGTAAAATGCCACCCTTTCCCGCCGGAAAGACGAAAGGCGGCGAAGCCACTCTGTAACCCATTGTTCATAAAAAAGCCTTGATTTGCATAGGGGAGGGTGCTATAATTTCTCATATTTAGTATTATACCTTACTTTGCCCTTTTGGGACTTTTTTCAGGAAAAGAGGAAGGATTTATGAAAAAGATACCCTTCAGTCCTCCGGATATAACAGAGGAAGAAATAGAAAAAGTAGGCGAGGCGCTGCGCTCCGGCTGGATCACCACCGGCCCCATGACCAAGGAGTTTGAGCGGCAGATCGCGGCCTTCTGCGGCACGGAGCGGGCGGTGTGCCTCAACTCCGCCACGGCCTGCCTGGAGCTGACTCTGCGGGTGCTGGGCATCGGCCCCGGGGACGAGGTCATCACCTCCGCCTACACCTACACCGCCTCCGCCAGCCCCGTGTGCCACGTGGGCGCGAAGCTGGTGCTGGTGGACACCCTGCCCGGCTCCTACGAGATGGATCCGGAGCAGCTGGCTGCCGCCATCACGGAGCGCACCAAGGCGGTGATCCCCGTGGATCTGGGCGGCATTCTGGCGGATTATGACACGATCTTTTCCATCGTGGAGGATAAGAAGGCGCTGTTTACCCCCGCCAATGACCTGCAGAAGAAGATCGGCCGCGTGGCCGTGGTGGCTGACGGCGCCCACAGCCTCGGTGCCGAGCGCCGCGGCAAGCGCTCCGGCTGCTTTGCGGACTTCACCACGTTTTCTTTCCACGCCGTGAAGAACCTCACCACCGCCGAGGGCGGAGCCGCCACCTGGAATCCGGCGCTGGCGCTGGATGACGAGGCTATTTATAAGCAGTATATGCTCCTGAGCCTCCACGGCCAGAGCAAGGACGCCCTGGCCAAGAATAAGCCCGGCGCCTGGGAGTATGATATCGTGGCGCCGCTGTATAAATGCAACATGACGGACATTATGGCGGGCATCGGCCTTGTGCAGCTGCGGCGGTATCCCGAGCTGCTGGAGAAGCGCTATAAGCTGGTGCGGCTGTATAACGAGCTGCTTTCCGGGTGCGGCGTGGAGCATGCGCCCCATTTCCGGGAGGACGAGGTTTCCAGCTGCCATTTGTATCTGACCCGGCTCACGGGCAAGACCCTGGCGCAGCGCAACGCCGTCATCGAGAAGATGGCGGAGCAGGGCGTGGCCACCAACGTACACTATAAGCCCCTGCCCCTGCTGACGGCCTATAAGGATCTGGGCTTTGACATCAAGGACTATCCCAATGCCTATGCCCAGTTTGAAAACGAGATCACTCTGCCGCTGTACTCCACGCTGACGGAGGAGGACGTGCGCTATATCTGCGCGGCGCTGAAGACGTGCCTGCAGGACTGACATTAAAGAAAAGGAAAACAAATTTATGGACAATCAAAACGGCGCTCAGCAGCCCTACCGGCGCATCACGCCCCCCTCGGCGGGCACCATGGCCTGCAAGCGCGCCTTTGACATCGTGTGCTCGTTTCTCGGGCTGGCGATCTTAAGTCCGCTGCTGCTGATCGTGTCGGTTCTGGTGGCGGTCACCTCGTCGGGCGGCGTGTTTTTCCGGCAGGTGCGCATCGGGAAGGACGGCAAGCCCTTCCGCATCTTCAAGTTCCGCTCCATGCGCAAGGACAACGCCGGCCTGAAGATCACCACCGGCAACGACAGCCGCATCACCCCCGTGGGGCGCTTTCTGCGCAAAAGCAAGGTGGACGAGCTGCCCCAGCTCATCAACGTGCTGATAGGGGACATGAGCTTTGTCGGCCCGCGGCCGGAGGTGGCGGACTATGTGGAGCTGTATACCCCCTACCAGCGGCAGGTGCTGCAGGTGCGCCCCGGCATCACGGGGCTGGCCTCCATCCGCTTCCGCAACGAAAACGACCTGCTCACCGCCAGCGACGACCCCAACCGCACCTACATCGAGCAGATCATGCCCAAAAAGATCGAGCTGGATCTGGAGTATATCCCCCACGCGTCGGTTTTCTATGATATTAAATTGATTTTCCAGACATTTGCGGCGGTGGTCAAGGAGTAAAAAATCAGGCATCTGAGGAGAGATATTATGCAATTTACCTATAGAGGATACAGGGGCTTGCTGCAACTGCTGCGGGAAAACAAATATACCTTTACAAATTATCATGAATACGAGGCGCATCAGCGCTGCGTGATCTTGCGGCATGACATAGACAACAGCATTTCTCAGGCGGTTCGCTTGGCGGAGGTGGAAGCCGAAGCGGGGGTAAGGAGCACTTGGTTCCTCCTTCTGCGCACGGATTTCTATAATCCTGCATCAGCATCTTCGCTGAAGGGTTTGCGCTATATGCAGGGGATGGGACACGAGATTGGGCTGCACTTTGACGAGGCGCTTTATCCGGGTGAAACGCTGGAGCAGATAGCGGGGAGGATTCTGCACGAGAAGGATATTCTTTCTGATATTTTGCAGGTGCCTGTAACTACGGTATCTATGCACAGACCATCTAAGGCTATGCTGGCGGCGAATTTGCAAATCATTGGCATGGTAAATTCCTATGGGCAGACCTTTTTCAACGATTTTAAATACCTTTCTGACAGTCGCTGCCGTTGGCGGGAGCCGGTAGAACATATCGTTCGCAGCGGAGAGTATGATCGCCTGCACATTTTGACCCATGCTTTTTGGTATCATGAGCAGGAGCAGAACTTAACAGAAAGCGTCGGCGCATTTATCGGTTCGGCGAAGGATGAACGCTACACCCAACTGATGGACAATATCACCGATCTGTCTTCCATTTTGTCGAAAGAGGATATTTGATATGAAAATTTCTGCAATATTGCAGTTTTTGAAGTCAAGAGGGATACCTTTCACATTTGCTGGTGATGAAACCGCAGAGGTGGAGCATTTTTCCTCGCTGGCTCATTATAAAACCGGTACTCTTGTCTGGGTAAAAAAACAGGAAAGCATTCCTGCGGACTTTGATTGTGTAGCTGTTGCCCTGGCGATTGCATCGGAAAATGTCACCGGAGATTTTCGCAATATAATCAGAACACCGGTTTCCAAGTATGCGTTTTTTTCAACCTTGGAACATTTTTACGGAGAAAACGAATTGAAGCCTGCCGTAGGGCAGTTCACCTATATTTCCCCTAGGGTCAAATTGGGGCGAAATGTACGCATTGGGTACAACTGTACACTGGATGGAGATATAACCGTTGGAGATGATACCGTGATTTGGAACGGCGTAACGATTATCAACCGAGTGGTCATCGGGCAGCGCTGTGAGATACAGTCCGGCTGCGTTATCGGGCATGACGGCTTTGGCTATACCGAGGATGACGCACATAAAAAAACCATGGTCAAGCACTTCGGAGGTGTGACCGTCGGGGACGATGTGTTGATTAGAAGCAATGTCTGCATTGATCGGGGTACCATCGACGATACGATTATAGAAGATGGAGTGAAGATTGACGATTTGAGCCATATCGCCCATAACGTGTGGATCCGGAAAAACGCAGCACTGGCGGCACCGTGCCGATTAAACGGAAGTGTTCATGTCGGAGAAAACGCCTATTTGGCCGGCGTAGTCGTCCGCAATCAGTGTACTATAGGAGAAAATGCTTTTGCAGGGCTTGGCGCAGTGATCGTGTGTGATATTCCTGCCAATACGGTCGTTGTGGGGAATCCTGCGAAACCTTTTAAGAAAAAGGAAGTGTGAAAGACTATGCAATTTATTGATTTGAAAGCCCAGTATGCGGCGCTGAAAGAGGAAATTAACGCGGGCATCCAGTCCGTGCTGGACTCCGCCCAGTTCATCGGCGGCCCGCAGGTAAAGCAGCTGGAGAAGGAGCTGGCGGACTTCGTAGGCCGCAAGCACTGCGTCACCTGCGCCAACGGCACCGACGCTTTGCAGATTGCCTACATGGTGGCGGGCGTAGGAGCGGGGGACGCCGTGTTCTGTCCGGACATGACCTTCATCTCCTCCACGGAGCCGGCTAAGATGTTCGGCGCCACCTCCGTGTTCTGCGATATCACGCGGGACACCTACACCCTCTGCCCCGAGAGTCTGGAAAAGCAGATCAAGGCCGTGCTGGCCGAGGGCAAGCTCAAGCCCAAGGCCGTGGTGGCCGTGGACATTCTGGGCAACCCCTGCGACTATGACGCCATCGCTCCCATCTGCGAGAAGTACGGCCTCATTCTCATCGAGGATGCCGCCCAGGCCTTCGGCGCCTCCAACAAGGGGCGCAAGTGCTGCTCCTTCGGCACTATCGCCACCACGTCCTTCTTCCCCGCCAAGCCTCTGGGCTGCTACGGCGACGGCGGCGCCATCTTCACCGACGACGATGCCGCGGCGGACATCATCCGCTCCCTGTGCGTCCACGGCAAAGGCCCCGGCGGCAAGTACGACAACATCCGCGTGGGCATGAACTCCCGTCTGGACACCGTCCAGGCGGCAGTATTGCTGCCCAAGCTGAAGGCTTTGAAGGACTATGAGATCGACCGCCGCCAGGAGGTGGCTGGGCGGTATAACGCTGCGTTCGGCAAGGATTTTACCGTGCCGTTCGTGGCGGAGGGCTGCGTGTCCGCCTGGGCGCAGTATGCCATTTTGGCTAAGGATACCCAGACCCGGGACAAGGTTATCGCTCATCTGAAGGAAAAGAATATTCCCAATATGGTTTACTATCCCACCCCCCAGCACGCCCTGCCGGTGTTCAAGGCCGAGCCGCACTATGGTGAGACCTATGCAAATGCCAATGACTACTGCGCCCGCACCCTGTCCCTGCCCATGCATCCGTATATGGACGCGGCGGAGCAGCAGCAGGTCATTGACGCGGTATTGGAGGCGCTGTGATGGAGGAGAAATATTTTGTACATCCCTCCAGCTTTGTGGATGACGATGTAGAGATCGGTGAGGGCACCAAGATCTGGCACTTCTGCCACATTCAAAAGGGTGCTCGCATCGGAAAGCGTTGCTCTTTGGGGCAGAATGTGAATGTCAGCAACCATGTGAAGGTAGGCGACGGCTGCAAGCTGCAAAACAATGTTTCCCTCTACGAGGGTGTGGAGCTGGAGGACTATGTGTTCTGTGGCCCCTCCTGCGTGTTTACCAACGACCTGACCCCTCGGGCCAAGTATCCTAAGGGCAGCGCCGGGTATCATAAGACCCTCATTAAAGAGGGCGCGTCCATCGGTGCCAACGCCACCATCGTCTGCGGCCACACTGTAGGCCGCTGGGCCCTCATCGGGGCCGGAGCCGTGGTGGCCAGCAATGTGCCCGACCACGCCCTGATGCTGGGTGTGCCGGCGAAAGTTCGAGGCTGGGCCTGCGAGTGCGGCGCACTGCTGCACTTTGATGGCGGCAAGGCTACTTGCGCCGACTGCGGTAGAAGCTATGAGATGAAGGCAGAAAATAAAGTGGAGGAGTGCAAATAAAATGAAATTCGATACCATTTACGATGGTCTTATCAAGGGTACGGAGAAGCTGGCCCTGGTGGGCCTGGGCTATGTGGGCATGCCCATTGCCGTGGAGTTTGCCAAGCATATCTTCGTCATCGGCTTTGACATCAATGAAAAGCGTGTCAACGAGTACGCCAACGGCATCGACGCCACCAACGAGGTGGGCGAGGCCATCAAGAACACCACCGTGGACTTCACCTCCGACCCCACGCGGCTGAAGGAGGCCAAGTTCATCGTTGTGGCCGTGCCCACGCCCGTGAACCCCGACACCACCCCCGACCTGCGTCCGGTGGAGGGCGCCTCCCGCACCGTGGGGCAGAACCTGACCGCCGGCTCCATCGTGGTCTTCGAGTCCACGGTGTACCCCGGCGTCACCGAGGACATTTGCGTGCCCATCATCGAGAAGGAGTCCGGCCTCAAGTGCGGCGTGGACTGGAAGATCGGCTACAGCCCCGAGCGCATCAACCCCGGCGATCGGGTACACACCCTCACCAATATCCGCAAGATCGTTTCCGGCATGGACGAGGAGTCCGCCCGCGAAATTAAGAAGGTATATGACATCGTCATCAAGGCCGGCACCTTCCCCGTGTCCACCATCAAGACCGCCGAGGCCGTGAAGGTGGTGGAGAACAGCCAGCGGGACATCAACATCGCCTTCATGAACGAGGTGGCCATGATCTGCGACCGCATGGGCATTGACACCGACGAGGTGCTGGCGGGCATGAACACCAAGTGGAACGCCCTGGGCTTCAAGCCCGGTCTTGTGGGCGGTCACTGCATCGGTGTGGACCCCTACTACCTGACCAACGCCGCCGAGGCGCTGGGCTACCACAGCCAGATCATCCTCAATGGCCGCAAGGTCAATGACAGCATGGGTGCTTTCGTGGCCGATGCTGCCATCAAGCAGATGATCGAGGCGGGCATGGCGCCCAAGAAGGCCGCCGTGGTCATTCTGGGCATCACCTTCAAGGAAAACTGCCCCGACACCCGCAACAGCAAGGTGGTAGATATCATCAACCGCCTGAAGGAGTACGACATCCACCCCGTGGTCACCGACCCCTGGGCGGACGCCGCCGTGGCCCAGCATGAGTACGGCGTGACCCTGACGGACTTTGATAAGATCCCCAAGGCTGACTGCGTCATCGTGGCCGTGGGTCATAATGAGTTCCGCTCCCTGTCCATGATGCAGCTGAAGAGCCTGTTCAAGAGCGAGCTGCCCGATGGGGAAAGGGTGCTCATCGACGTAAAGAGCCTGTACCGCATGGACGAGCTGAAGGCCTCCGGCATGCGGTTCTGGAGGCTGTAAAGCATGGAACCTTGCCGGAAGCAAAGCTTATTTATCATAAGGAGAGTATTCAATGATTCGAGTGTGCCACATGACCAGCGCCCATCCGGCGGAAGATGTGCGCATTTTCCAGAAGGAATGCGTTTCTCTGGCCAAGGCGGGATATGATGTGTACCTGGTGGAGCGGGGCGAGAGCTGCGAGAAAGACGGGGTGCATATCGTCGGCGTAGGCGAGATACCGGCCGGACGGCTGAAGCGGATGACGGAAGGTGCCAAAAAGGTCTATAAGGCTGCCAAGACCGTGGATGCCGACATTTACCATCTGCACGATCCGGAGCTTTTGCCCTATGGGATCAAGCTGAAAAAGGCCGGCAAAAAGGTCATTTTCGACAGCCATGAGGATTATAAGACCATGCTGAAATATAAGCCCTATCTGCCCCGCTGGGCTTGCGGGCTTGTGGCGGGTCTGTACGGCAGATATGAGCGGTCGGTGCTGAAAAGGATCGACGGGCTTGTTTTTCCGGCGCTGAAAAACGGCAAACACCCCTTTGAAGGGCAGTGCCGGCATCTGGCCGTGGTGAATAATCTGCCCCGTTTGGAGGAGCTGTACGATCAGTATGACCCCGACATTCCAAAATACGAGCGCAGCGCGGTCTATATCGGCATCATGACCTACAACCGCGGCATCACCCACATGGTGCAGGCTGCGTCGCGGTGCGGCTGCACGGCGTATCTGGGTGGCGATTTTTCCACGGAGGCATATCGGGAGGAGCTGCAGGCGCTGCCGGAGTATGACAGCTGCGTCCGTTATCTGGGGCATTTGTCCCGTCCGCAGGTGCTGAACACCCTGCAGCGCTGCCAAATCGGCATGGCGAACATCCTGAATGTGGCGCAGTATAATATGTACGACAATCTGGCCACAAAGGTCTATGAATATATGTCACTGGGCATTCCGGTCATTCTTTCCAAGACGCCCTATAACAACGGAGTGATGGAGGAGTACCGCTTCGGCATCAGCGTGGAGCCGGACAACTTGGAGGACATCAGCTCCGCCATGACCTATTTGCTGGATCACCCGGACGAGGCGCGGCAGATGGGCGAAAACGGCCGCCGCGCCGTTCGGGAGAAATTCAACTGGGAGAAAGAGGCGGAGAATCTGCTCGCTTTGTATGCAGAGATCGCGCAGGAATGAGCCGGAGGGGGTCATATGTCCAATTCGCTGAAGCTGTCTGTCATCGTTCCCATTTATAACGAGGAGCGGTATATCGAAGCCTGCGTGGCCTCACTGCTGGCGCAGGATTTTCCGCAGGAGGAGATGGAGCTGCTGCTGGTGGACGGTGCCTCCACGGATCGGACGCCGGAGCTGCTGGAGAAGCTGGCGCAGGAGCATCCGTCGGTGATCCGCGTGCTGCAAAATCCCAAGCGCATCCAGTCCGCTGCCATGAATCTGGGGGCAAAGGCCGCCCGCGGCGCCTACCTCATTCGGGTGGACGCCCACGCGGATTACCCTGCGGACTATTTCTCCCGCTGTATAGCGCTCATGGAGGAGACCGGCGCTCAGAATGTCGGCTGCGTCTGCCGCACCGTGGGGCGCACGGAGATGGGCGAGTGCATCGCCATGCTGCTGACCTCCCCCTTCGGCGTGGGCGGCTCCGCCTTCCGCACAGGGAAAAGCGGCTGGGTGGACACGGTGCCCTTCGGCACATTCCGCAAGGATTACTATGAATCCATCGGCGGCTTCGATGAGCGTCTGGCGCGCAGCGAAGACAACGAGATCAACTACCGCATCCGGAAAAACGGCGGAAAGATCTATATGACCGCCGACATGGCCACGACTTATTATTGCCGCGAAACGGTGTCGGCTCTGGGGCGGATGGCCTTTGCCAACGGCAAGTGGAACGTCATTGCGGCTAAACTCTGCCCCGGGTCTATGTCCCTGAAATACTTTGTCCCGCTGGCCTTCGTGCTGTCGCTGCTGGTCATGCCGCTGCTTTGCCTGGTGCATCCGGTGTTCTGCTGGCTGTTTGCCGCGGAGCTGGCGCTGTATCTGGGGCTGAGCCTGTATTTTGCCCTGCAAAAGACGCATGAGTTCAAAAAGCTGCTGCGGCTGTGGCTGCTGTTTCCGGCGTTCCACATTCCCTACGGCGTGGGTTCCCTCGCCGGACTGGGCAGTCTGCTGACAGGAGGGTGGAAAAAACCGTGAATATCAACGAGAAAAACTGGTTCGTGCGCAAGGCCATGGCCGCCGTGCAGCACTATGACCACGAAGCCTACTGGCGTATGCGGGCGGAGGTGGTAGACCCGCACTCGAAAAAGAGCAAGCTGACGAGATTATACTATCTTTACCGCATTAAGAAGGCGGACGCCTTTGCCAACGCGTCCATGGGCACGGACTTAGGCGCCGGCGCCCACTTTGATTCGCCGCCGATCCTCTTTCATCATCTGAACGGGATCATCATATCGCACTATGCCCGTTTCGGCAAAAACGTGACGATCTTCCAGCAGGTAACGGTCACGGAAGGGCCAAACCACACCTCGGCCACCATCGGCGACGATGTGGTCATCGGCGCGGGCGCCAAGATTCTCGGCGCAGTACATATCGGCAATGGCGCCAAGATCGGCGCGAACGCCGTGGTGGTGTCGGACGTACCGGCATACGCCACCGCCGTGGGTGTTCCGGCAAGGATCATATTGAAAGAAGACAGGAAAAAGGAGATCACACCATGAAATACGCTCTCATCGGCTGCGGCCGCATCGCCGTGAATCACATGAAGGCCGCCATCAACAACAAGCTGGAGATCGTCGCCGTGTGCGACGTGCTGCCGGAGAAAATGGAGGCGCTGCTGGCCAAATACGACCTGCAAAATGACACCTCCATCAAGCGCTACACCGACTATAAGCAGATGCTGGCGGAAAACGACATCACGCTGGCGTCTATCGCCACCGAGAGCGGCATCCACGCCGAGATCGCCCTCTACTGCATCGACCACGGCGTCAATGTCATCATCGAAAAGCCCATGGCCATGAACATGGACGACGCCGAGGAGATCGTCCGCCGCAGCGAGGAAAAGCATGTGAAGGTGGCCGCCTGCCACCAGAACCGCTTCAATGTGGCCATCCAGCAGATGCGCAAGGCGCTGGAGTCCGGCCGCTTCGGCAAGATTTCCCACGGCTCCATCCATGTCCGCTGGAACCGGGACCACAGCTACTACGATCAGGCTTCCTGGCGGGGCACCTGGGCGCAGGACGGCGGCTGCCTGATGAATCAGTGCATCCACGGCATCGACCTGCTGCGCTGGATGATGGGCGACGAGGTGGACGAGGTCTACGGCGTCACCAAGCAGCAGTTCCATGATTATCTGGAGTGCGAGGACATCGGCATGGCCGTGGTGAAGTTCAAGAACGGTGCTGTGGGCACCATCGAGGGCACTACCAATGTCTACCCCAAGAATCTGGAGGAGACTTTGTACCTCTTCGGCGAAACCGGCACCGTGAAGATCGGCGGCACCTCCACCAATAACATTGATGTGTGGAACTTTGCCGACGAGACCGAAGACGACCAGAAGAATAAGGGCCTTCAGGAGGCCACCAGCAATGTCTACGGCAACGGCCATACCAGCCTCTTTGCCGACATGATGGACGCCATCGAGCACGACCGCAAGCCCTATGTGGACGCCGTGGCCGGCCGCAATGCCCTGGAGATGATCCTTGCCATCTATCAGTCCGCCGCCACCGGCCAGCCCGTGAAGCTGCCACTTTCCCATGTGGCCAGCACGGACTTCACGGGAAGGTTCGGATGAATGCGGCCGGATCTCCCGGTGAGTATGAGAGGTATAAATGCGAAAGGAGAAAACCTTTAATGAACCGACTACTGACTGGGGTATGGAGCAGTCGATACGGGAAATATCTGCTCCCCCTTAGTTTTTGCATAGGAAATCTCATCAACATCCTCCTGTTTTATCTGGGCTTGGCCTATACGGATAACGCGGTTCGTGATGTGGTGTTTATCATTGGCAATGTGCTGTTCACGCTGGTTACCGCTACGGCGCTGCTGTCGGCGCTCCGGTTTGGCCGAATGAAATGGCGCTCCCTGCTGCCGCTGGGCATAGTTCTGCTGTTTTACATGGTGTGCTATCTCATGGTTCCGCTGCGGCACGGGTTTACGTCGAGCTGGATCCACAGCGCGGGACAGTTTGTCTGTTTTTCGTTTCCTGCGTTCTGTGCGGGCATTTATGCCGCAGTAAGGCAGCAGGAGGAAACGCTTTTTGCCAGCCTGGAGCGTTTGGGATTTTGCGCTGCTCCGGCGGCACTGATCTATCTGAACGGTGCGCTGTTCGGCTGCAACCCGTTTCACGACGGGTGGTATTTAGGGATCATCAATTATATGGATCTGGCCTATACAATAATGCCGTTCCTGTTGGCGTTGGTGGTTCAGTTTACTGAAAAACGGCCTCTGACCATATTGGGGCGTACTCTGGTGCATCCCCAGTGGGTGCGCGGCGTGCTGATCGCTCTGTTCTGGGTCGTCATCTGCGCAACGGGCACCCGAGGCACCTACTTCTGCGTTTTGGGCTTCTGCGTGTGTCTGGTGGGATTGAGCCTGCTCCACCGCAGCAATCGGCGGCGGACCATGGTGGTATCCGCGGCGATGGCGCTGCTGCTGTTCTTCAATATATTCGTTTATTCGCCCAAAGGGTTCAATACATGGCGCATGAAGTCTTTTGTGGACGGCCTCGCCAACGGGGAAATCGTTACCGGCACGGATGTTGAAAATGTGGATGATTACCTGAAGGATATGGTGAAGGCTGACGGAGACCGGCAGATCGCCAACAGACCTGAGGATGATCCCGCGGCAGGCGATTTTGCGGAGGACGATGTCGGCTCCAAGAATCTGACCTTCAGAAATCGGGGAACGCTTTTTAAGCTTGCCATTATGGAGTTCCAGAAAAGTCCCATCGTGGGCATGGGACCCATGGGCTATTCCATAAAATACGGGTTGTACCCGCACAACGCGATCCTTCAGATCCTGTGCGAAACGGGGATCATCGGGTTCCTGTTTTTCATGACCTTTATTATTTGGGCAATTATCAGAATGTTGCGGATTGGCCGCCGACGCAAGGAGATCCGGTATCTGATTCTGCTTTTTGTGGCTTATGCCATTCAGGCCAATATCAGCGGCGATCTGTGGAACTGCAGCGCGCTGCTGTGCGCGCTGGGCTATGGTTTTGCGCTTTCGGGTGCAGAACAGCCTGTGCAAAAGTGACCCGCTCCGGCCGATAGCGCGGCAGGCAGAGTGGGGTGAGAGCCGCATCAGGCTGCACATGATTCCGGCCAATGCGGAGAAACGGAGAGGAGCTGCGATTTGAAGCAAAACAGAATTGTCAGGCTCCTGTTTTCCATGACGGGGCTTATCATTGTGTCGAAGCTGCTTGGTTTTTTCAAGCAAATCCTGACGGCCTCCATTTTCGGCGCCACGCTGGAAACGGATATTATCAACTTATCGCAGGATTTCACCGGAAATATACAGTACCTTCTGGTGCAGACCCTGCTGACCGCCCTGGTGGCCGTTTACATTCACTCGCGGGAGAGTGGGGAGGAGGCGTCAAAGCGCTTTGCCTTCGATGTGCTGAAGGTGTTTACCCTCATCACGGCGGGCGTTGTGGCCATCGTGCTTGTGCTGGCGCCGGCTATCTCTCGGCTGCTGGCGCCTACCTATGACGCCGAGGCCTCCGCCGGACTGGCCTACTACCTCAGGCTGTTCTCTCCGGTGTTGCTTTTCTTCGTGTGGGCGGCGATCTTTAACGCCCTGCTCCACGCCAACAAGCGCTTTATCCCCGGCGAAATGCTCAGCGTGAACCAGAGCGTGTGGATGATCGCGCTGGTGCTCCTGCTCCATAAGCAGATGGGGGTGCAGGTGCTTGCCCTTGCGTTTTTCGCCTATGCGGCGTGGAACACCGGCTATACCGCCGTGCTCTCCCGTCCGTACTGGTCGTTTTCTCGGGGCAACGCCTTCAAAAATCCGCTGATCCGTCAGCTGCTGAAAATGATGGCTCCGCTGCTGTTGGGCTATTCGCTGATCTATGTGAACCAGATTGTGGACAAGATATTAGTGTCCGGCCTGCCCTCAGGGACAGTCACCTCCTTAAGCTACGCCTCCGTGCTGAGCAATCTGGTCTGCACCTTTATCACCACCTTCGCCTCTATATTTTTCACTTATGTGACGACGAATATTTCCGAGGGCAAGAAGGAGACCGCCTCCGCCCTGACCTCTCAGGCCACGATCTTGATGGTGGCGGTGTTCCTGCCCATAAGTGTTCTGACCGTGGTGTGCGCGCAGGATATTGTGCAGATCGTGTTCGGGCGGGGCGCCTTCGGTGCCGAGAGCGTGCAAGCCTGCGCTCTTGCGCTGCAGGGCTATGGCCTCATGTTCTCCGTGTATGCGGTGCGGGAGGTCTTCAGCCGCTATCTCTATGCCTATCAGGATTCCCGCCGCCCCATGATAAACAGCAGCATTTCCATCGTCTGCAATATTGCGCTGAGCATTGCCCTCTGCAAGCCCTTCGGTGTCATCGGCGTGACGGTGGCCACCAGCGTTTCCGTTGCCGTCTGCGCAGTGCTGAACACCCTGTCGGCGCACCGGCGGCATAAGGAGCTGTCCCTGCGTCCGCTGATGAAATACCTGCCGTATCTGCTTGCGGGAGTCGCTTTGTGCTGCGGCGTCGCCGTGGCAGGCTGTCGGCTGCTCTCCGGCTGCGGGAGCTTGGCGCGGTTCGGCATTATTTGCCTGGTGGGCTTTGCTGTGTACCTAATCCCCACGGCACCGGTGCTAGTTCCCTATGTGCGGACACTGATGAAGGCTGGTTCAGAAAAGAAAGAATAAGAAAATAAGAAATAGTGATCCCTCGGTTCAAGACAGACAACCGAGCAGATAACCTAACGGAGGAGAAACAACCATGAAACAACAAAGAAGAGAAAGCTCGACCCGCGGCTATCACCGTACCGGCCTCGACTACTTCGGCATCGTCATGATGTTCGTGCTGGTAGCGTGCAGCCTGGCCATTTTTGCCAGACTCATGGCCACCAAGATGCTCACCACCACCAATCTGATCATCGCCATGGTGGTGCTGCTGGTGCTCAACGGCCTACACATTTTTGTGCAGCTTCCTCTGCGGCGCAACAAGATCGGCAAGTTGATCTGCGGCATTCTGGCAGTGCTTTTGTCAGCGGGCATGATCTACGGCACTGTGGCGGCGGACGCCGTGCAGTCGGCGCTGAATAAGATCTCCGGCGTCGTGGTGGAGAAGCAGGTGACGGCCGTTATCGTCATGAAAGAGGACGAGGCGGAGGAGCTGGGCGACACCTCGGGCTACACCTTCGGCACCCTGGCCAACCGCGATCTGGAGAACACCCAGAAGATCGTTGCCGCCATAAAGGAAGGCTTGGGGGACATCAAGACCAAGGAGTACGAGACCCCCGAGGCCATGGTGGACGCCCTCTATGACGACGAGGTGCAGGCCATCATCCTCAACGAGGGCTATATCACCCTGCTGGCGGAGCAGGAGAATTATAAGGATTTCTCCGACCGCACAAAGATCCTCTATGAGCATGTCATCGAGCAGGAGATCACGCCCATCAAGCCCTCCGGCGCCATCACCAAGACTCCCTTCGTGATATACTGCAGCGGCAGCGACGAGCGCCAGTCCGACATCAATGCCAAGACCCGCAGCGACGTGAACATTCTGGCGGTGGTGAACCCCAAGACCCGTCAGATTCTGCTCATCAACACCCCCCGAGATTACTATCTGCCTCTGGCTCGCAACGGCGAGATGGATAAGCTGACCCATGCCGGACTCTACGGCGTGCAGGAAACCATGGCGGTGCTGGACAACCTGTATGGCACGGAGACCGCCTACTACGGCCGCATCAACTTCTGGGGTCTGATCGACATCGTAGACGCTCTGGGCGGCATCGACGTGTACTCGGACTATGCCTTCACCACAACGGCACGCGATGTGAAGGGCTACTACATGGATAAGGTCAGCTTCAATCAGGGCTGGAACCACATGAACGGCATCGAGGCGCTGACCTTCAGCCGTGAGCGCTACGCCTTCTCCGACGGCGACAACCAGCGCGGCAAAAACCAGATGAAGGTCATTCAGGCCATCATCGAGAAGGCCGCCTCCCCCAGTGTGCTGGCCAATTATCAGGATCTGCTGAAGGCGGTGTCGGACAACTTCATCACCAACATGACCTATGACGAGATCTCCTCCCTGGTGAAGATGATGCAGAAGGACGGCTTCTCCTGGAACATCCAGACCATGTCGGCCAAACAGGGCAGTGGCAGCTCCCTCCAGACCTGCTACTCCATGCCCAGCCAGAAGCTCTATGTCATGCCGCCGGATTATAACTACATCAACACCATCCGTCAGGTCATCACCCAGGTGATGAACGGCGAGGAAATTTCCATCCCGTCCACCTGAGAATCCAATAAATCACAGGATCGCTGCCTGCAATCGGGCGGCGATCCTGCAATGCAGAGAGAGTGAGAGAAAATGTCACAGACAGATTTTACCGGCAAACAAAAGCTCACAGGGCACCTGTTCGCCCTGTTCACCACTCTGGTGTGGGGCAGTTGCTTCGTGCTGACGAAAGTGATGCTCAAGGCATTCACCCCCATCCAGATCATCCCCCTGCGCATGGGTCTTGCCTACCTGTCCCTGTGGGCGCTGCGCCCCAAGACGCTGAAGCTCCCGTGGAAGGACGAGCTGATGTTCATCCTCATCGGCATCACCGGCGGCAGCTTCTATTTCTACCTGCAAAACACCGCCGCGGCGCACACCTCCGCCGCCAATGTCAGCATTCTGGTGTCCATGTCCCCCATTCTCACGGTGCTTTTGGCGCAGCTCTTCTCCCGTAAGGGGGAGAAGCTGGGTCTGTGGGTGTACCTGGGTGCGGTGATAGCCATTGCGGGCGTGGTGCTGGTGGTGCTCAACGGAACGCTGACCTTCCATCTCAGCCCCCTGGGCGACCTGCTGGCGCTGGCCGCCGCGCTGGCTTGGGCGGTGTATTCCATTCTTATTAAAAAATATACCGAGCGGTACGACAACTTCCTCGTCACCCGCCGTGTGTTCCTGTGGGCGTTTCTCACCGCCGTGCCCCTGATGCTGCTCACCGACGGCATGCCCAGCCTTACCCCCCTGTTCACCCAGCCCAATATTCTCCTGAGCTGGCTGTTTCTGGGCGTGTTCGGCAACGCCGTGTGCTTCGCCATCTGGAACATCGCCTTCAAGCGTCTGGGCGTGGTCATCACCAACAACTACCTCTATGCAACGCCCTTCGTCACCGTGGTGGTGGGCTGGCTGCTGCTGGATGAAAAGATCTCCGTCATGAGCATCATCGGCGCCGTGCTCATCACCCTGGGCGTGGTGTTTGCCAATAAGCAGACGGAAAAAGTGCCGGAATAAACCCGCAGGCAGGGGGGCGACCGTTCCTCCTGCTTCTTTTGTATAGAAATTTCCCGCCTGCGGAACAATTTTCAGTAGCTGCGTCCGCCATGTGGACATTTATCCCGACCTATGCTACAATACTTTTACATCCCCCAAAACCACGAGAGGAGCAACTCTATGAATACAAACTGGAATGACCCCGATTTTCAGGGCTTTGCCCGCAAGAATCCCTTTGCCGGCAAGCCCAAGAAGGAGAAAAAACCCCGCAAGGCCATCGGCACTCCCTTGGGCCGCACGCTGCTGAACCTGGCGGTGACGCTGCTGGTGGGCGCAGTGTACTTTTATGTGGAGCTGCCGGCGCTGAACCTGCACTCCGGATCCCTATATGTTTTTGTGATCCTACTGTGCGCCGTGTACTGCGGCATGGCCATCCTCACCTCCGGTTTTCAGGGCAATGGAGCCAAGGGCTACTTTGGCTTCGTGAAGAAGCAGTGCAAGATCCCGTTCTTCCTGGCTCTGGCCATGATCCTCACGGCCATTATCGGCAGCATCATCGGCTGGAAGCTCATTCGGGCCGCCGATTATCGGGATTTGCTGACGGTGGAGACCGGCGACTTTGCCAGCGAGGTGGAGGAGATCTCCTTCGACCAGATCCCCATGCTGGATCGTGACTCCGCCTCCAAGCTGGGCAACCGCAAGCTGGGCGAGCTGGCGGACATGGTTTCCCAGTTCGAGGTGGACGACGACTATACGCAGATCAACTATAAGGACCGCCCCGTCCGGGTCACCGCCCTGCGCTACGGCGACTGGATCAAGTGGCTCAATAACCGCGCGGACGGTCTGCCTGCCTACCTCATCATCGACATGGTCACCCAGAACGTGGAGGTGGTGCGTCTGGAGCAGGGCATCCGCTACACCACGGCGGAGCATTTCAGCCACAATCTCCAGCGCCACCTGCGTTTCCATTACCCCACCTATATCTTTGACGCCCCCGCCTTTGAGATCGACGAGGACGGCAATCCCTACTGGGTCTGCCCCCGCCTCACCAACACCATCGGCCTCTTCGGCGGCACGGACGTGCTGGGCGCGGTGCTGGTGAATGCCGTCACCGGCGAAACGGAATACTACAAGGTGGGCGAGATCCCCACCTGGGTGGACCATGTGTATAATGCCGACCTCATCATCAGCCAGTACGACGATCACGGCACCTATATAAACGGTTTCATCAACTCCATCTTCGGCCAGCGGGATGTCACCGTCACCACGGCGGGCTATAACTACATCGCCCTCAACGACGATGTGTATATGTACACCGGCATCACCTCCGTGGTGTCCGATGAGTCCAACATCGGCTTCATCCTCTCCAACCAGCGCACCAAGGAGACCCGTTTCTACTCCGTGGCCGGCGCCGAGGAGTATTCCGCCATGGATTCTGCCCGCGGTCAGGTGCAGCAGATGAACTACACCGCCACCTTCCCCCTCCTGCTGAACATCGCCGACCAGCCCAGCTACTTCATGGCGCTGAAGGACGCGGCGGGACTTGTGAAGATGTACGCCATGGTCAATGTCAGCCAGTACCAGATCGTGGCCACCGGCTCCTCCGTGGCGGACTGCGAGAGCAGCTACCGGCTCATGCTGGCGCGCAACGGGCTTATCAGCGATTCTGACACGGATGTGAAGCCCACCGGTCAGGGGCAGGTCACCGGCACCATTGCCGAGATCCGCTCCGCCGTGGTGGAGGGCAACACCTGGTACTACCTGCGCCTGCAGGACGGCTCTGTGTACTATGCTATCTCCGCCGCCGACGATAAAAACGCCGTCATCCTCTCCGTGGGCGACCAAGTCACCGTCACCTTCGCCGAGGGCGAGGAGAGGATCCTCTCTGCCTACTCCGTCACGGCGGCCAAAACCGAGTAAAGGAAAACGCCATGCTGGACTTCATTCAAAATGCGGATTGGAGCATCCTCCACTGGATCCGGGAAAACCTGCGCTGCGGCGCGCTGGACTTCCTCCTGCCCAAGCTCACCCTGCTGGGGGAGGGCGGCGCCGTTTGGATCGCCGTGGGTCTTGCCCTCCTGCTTTCCAAAAAATACAGGCGCTACGGCATCTGCCTGCTGGGCGCGCTGGTGGCCGGCCTGCTCATTTGTAACATCGGGCTGAAAAACATCGTGGCGCGGCCCCGCCCTTGCTGGTTGGAGAGTATCGACCTGCTGGTAAAAAATCCCAAGGACTACTCCTTCCCCTCGGGTCACACCTGGTCTGCGGTGACGGGGGCGTGGGTGGCCACCGCTGCCAACCGCAAGTTCGGCTGGGTCGCCATTCCTCTGGCGGCGGCGCTGGCCTTCTCCCGCCTGTACCTCTATGTCCACTTCCCGTCGGACATTCTGATGGGCGCGCTCATCGGAGCGGCGCTGGGCATTCTGGCCGTCGTGCTGCAAAAGCGCCTGCCCGCCAAGCCCTGCAAATGCTGAATACCGCAAAAAAGCGGGAGCATCTTCCGGTGAAGATGCTCCTGTTTTTTTCGCCGGCAGACGCTTTTATTGCCCCTCCGGCGCTGCCGGAAATTGCCGTCCGGCGTGGTCAATGGTGTAGTTTTCCGTGTAGATCAGCTGCCCGATAGGCACCACGGTGTAGCCGTTTTGCTGCATGAACTCCAAAATGGACGGCAGAGCCTCCGGCGTGTGCAGCGCCGCGTTGTGAAACAGCACGATGCTCCCCGGCTGCAGGTGCTCCGTCACCCGCTTGAAAATCGTCTTGGCGTCGTAGTCCTTCCAGTCCAGACTGTCCCCGCCGGCAACCGATTAAAGCCCGCCTCCCGCAAGGGCATTTTCCCCATCCCTCCTGCATATCATGCCATGAGGTGAGCGCAGTTATGGAAATAAAAAACGTCCATCCCCCGTACCCCGCGCCGCAGGAGCGGCAGGTCAGGCTGGAGGAGGTCTGCCGTCTGTGTCTGGCGGCCTTGGCAGCGCTGCGGGAGAGCGGCAAAGAAAACGGTAAAGAAAACGGTAAAGAAAACGGTAGGGAGCGCCGCTCATGAGCCGTCGGGACGCCGTATATGCCCGTCAGTCCGTGGAAAAAAAGGACAGCCTCTCCCTCTCCGGCCAGCTCGACCTCTGCCGGCGCGCGGCGGGGGAGAGGGAGCTGGCGGTTTATCAGGACGCGGGCTACTCCGGAAAAAACACGGATCGTCCTGCCTTCCAGAAGCTGATGCGCGATGTGCAGGCGGGGCAGATCGCCGCGATCTATGTCTACCGGCTGGATCGTTTTTCCCGCAGCGTGGCGGATTTCGGCCGGCTGTGGCAGGTGCTGCAGGCGCATCAGGTGGAGTTCGTGTCCGTCAGCGAGAATTTTGACACCTCCACCCCCATGGGGCGCGCCATGCTGCACATCATCATGGTGTTTGCTCAGCTGGAGCGGGAAACCATCGCCCAGCGCGTGCGGGATAATTACTACCGCCGAGCGGCGCTGGGTGCGTGGCCGGGCGGCCCTGCGCCCTTCGGCTTTTCCAACGGGCGAGCCGTCGGGCGGGACGGACGACTTGCCCCCGCCTTGGTGCCCGATGAAAACGCGGCGCTGGTGCGGCGCATTTTTGCGGAGTATGCCGCGGAGGGCATGTCCCTCTCCGGTCTTGCCAAAAAGCTGACGGGGGAGGGCATCCCCGCCCCCAGACGCGCCGTGTGGGACAGTGTGACCCTCTCCCGTCTGCTCCATAACCCCGCCTATGTGATGGCAGACGAGCAGGTGCGGCTGCACTATCTCGCCCAGGGCGTAAAGATCTCCGACCCGCCGGAGTATTTTGACGGCCGCTGTGGCCTGTTGCTGGTGGGCAAGCGGGAAGCCGCCGGCAGAAGCCGAACGGATGGGAAAGCACAGACTCTTTCGGTGCTCGGCAGTCTCGGGCTGGTGGAGGCGCCGCTGTTTCTCCGCTGTCAGGAAAAGCTGCAAAAAAATCGGCAGCTGGGGCGCAGCGGGCAGGGGCGGTACACATGGCTGTCAGGTCTTTTGAAATGCGCCTGCTGCGGCTACGGCATCTCCGTAACGCGGGACGGCGCCCGCCGGTACCTCCACTGCAGCGGCCGGTATAATCTGGCCTGCTGTCGGGCGTCCATACGGGTCAGCCTCGTCGAGCTGGAGCAGTGCGTGCAGGCGGACATCGAAAAGCTGCTGGCTGCCTGCCCCGCGCCTGCGGAGGAGCGCGCCGCAGACCGCTGCGCCCCCCGTCTGTCGGAGCTGGATAGGCAGGCGCAGCGCCTGCTGGACGCCTTTGCGGGCAGCCCATCCCTGCCGCTTACATACCTGCAAAAAGCGCTGGAAAGGCTGGAGCAGGAGCGCTGCCTGCTGCTGGCGGCGCAGTCAAGGGAGGAGCGCCGCGTCCTGCCGCCCCGAAAGATCCGTTTTGCCGCCCTTTCCTTCGAGGAGAAAAAGGCCGTGGCCGCTCAGCTTATCCGCCGCATAAATCTCGCGGAGGATTCCGCCGAGATCTTCTGGACGGTGTGAGCGGCCGCAGCAGCCAAGCGAAAACGATCCCGACCGCGCTGGTAAACGGTCGGGATCGTTGTATGAGGGTCGTCCTCGTTATGGAAAAGAAAAATACTTGTACGGGTATCAGAGCTGCAGGCGGTTCTCCTGGCTCCAGCTGGTAATGTCCAGTCGGGGATAGCGCTGCCGAAGCTCCTCCAGCCGCCCCTCGTCGTCGCCCAGCAGGGCGATGCGGTTGATGGCTGCGGCGTCGCTGACGGGCATCAGCTCCTTGCTCTCCGCGCCGCAGGTGGCGCAGCGGTACAGCCCGCTCGCCTTATCAAATACCACTTCGCTGCTGCCGCACACGACGCAGCGGTTCGTTTTGGAAATCAATGCCATATTTTTGTCCTCCTTTTTTGATCTGCATTCAGCATAGCACAGAAATTAGCATTTGTGAAGTGCATGTTTGTTCTTGAAAGTATGACAACTTGTATGGTATAATGGCCGCAAAGAGAGGTGGACGCCATGAGCATTACAAAGTATCAGATCTTTTTGAAAACGGCGGCCTGCGGCAGCTTTTCCAAGGCGGCGGAGGCCATGAATTTCACCCAATCCGGCATCAGTCACGCCGTCAATTCTCTGGAGAACGAGCTGGGAGTCACGCTCCTCAGCCGCAATCGGGGCGGCGTTGTGCTCACGGCGGACGGCCGTGCGTTGCTGCCCAGGATCGAGCAGCTCTGCGCCGCCCACCACGCCATGATGCAGACCGTGGAGAGCCTGAAGGGCATGGACACCGGCCTTGTAAAGGTGGCCACCTTTTCCAGCGTGTCCTCCCAGTGGCTGCCCCGCATCCTCAAGAGCTTCGGCGGCCTCTACCCCAATATCGAGTTTGAGGTGGTCACCGGCGATTTTTATGACCAGATCGAAAATTGGGTCTTCTCCGGCGCGGTGGACTGCGGCTTTCTGCGCCTGCCGTCGGCCAAGCACCTGCAGGCTTATGCCCTGCATCGGGACGAGCTGCAGGTCATCGTCCCCTGCGACCACCCCTATGCCGACGCCGACCCCTTCCCCCTGTCGGAGCTGGCCACGGAGCCGTTCATCCGTCTGGAGGAGGGGGAGGATTACGAGATCACGGCGGCCTTTGACAAGCTGGGCATCCGCCCCAACGTGAAATACACCGCGCGGGAGGACAGGACCATGCTGGCCATGGTGTCGGAGGGTCTGGGCATCAGCCTGCTGCCGGAGCTAATGGTGCGCAACAGCCCCTCGCCCGTCAAGGCCTGCCCTGCGCCCCGGCGGTTCTTCCGCACCATCGGCATTGCCGTGAAGGATAAAAAAGCTCTGTCCAAGTCTACCCGCCTGTTCGTGGACTATGTGCGCGCCTGGGTGGCGGAAAACGGGGATAAGTAGCGCCTGTCACGGCGGCGCCGACCAAACCGGCCGAACTGATAAAAAGTGCATGACCGGACGGGGTTCGTCCGGTCAAACTTTTGTGCATTTTTCGCGTTTGATTTCTCTTGAGCTTTTTCGACATTGTTACTATAATAGAGTACACGCTGCACCGGCGCCCTGTGGTTTTTCCATAGGGCGCTGCGGCGTCTGAGAATTTCGGCGCAAGCGGAAAGGAGCACGGCAGACCGGCGGCTGCACAGCCGGCTCCGGTGGAAAGCTTATGGAAAGAATGAAAATACACCTCGGCGGCTCCATCGACATGCTCACAGGGCCGCTGCTGAAAAAAATACTGCTCTTCAGCTTGCCGCTCATGGCCTCCAGCGTGCTGCAGCTTCTGTTCAATGCGGCGGACGTGGTGGTGCTGGGACGCTACGCAAACTACGCCAGCCTTGCCGCCGTGGGCGGCACCACGGCCATCGTCAATCTGGTGGTAAACCTGCTCATCGGCATGGCCGTGGGCGTGAACGTGGTCATCGCCCGCTATATCGGCGAGGGCGATAAGGACAGGGAGATCTCCGCCGCCATCCACACGGCGGTGCTCATGGCCATCGTTGGCGGCGTTCTGCTGGGCGGCATCGGCTGCGCTGCGGCCAAGTGGATTTTGCAGGCGGTTTCCACGCCGGATGACATCATCGACCTGGCACTGACGTACCTGTATATCTACTTTGCCGGCACGCCGGCCATCATGCTGTATAACTACGGCGCCGCCGCCCTGCGCGCCCGCGGCGACACCCAGCGCCCCCTGCTTTTCCTCACCGCCAGCGGCGTGGTGAACGTGGCGCTGAACCTGCTGTTCGTCATTTCGTTCCACATGGACGTGGCGGGGGTGGCGCTGGCCACGGTCATCAGCGAGACTCTCGGCGCCGTATTGGTGCTGCTGTGTCTTATGCGCTCGCAGGACGCCCTGCGCTTTTCCTGGCGTGGGCTTCGGTTTGACCGCCGCAGTTTTTCCCTCATGGCCAAGGTAGGCGTGCCCGCCGGCATTCAGGGCTGCCTTTTCAGCATTTCCAACGTGGTCATTCAGGGCGCCATCAACGCCTACGGCAGCATTGTGGTGGCTGGCTGCAGCGCTGCCGGCAGCATCGACAGCTTCATTTATGTGGCCATGAACACCTTCCACCAGACGGTGCAGACCTTCCTGAGCCAGAACATCGGCGCCGGAAAATACGACCGTGTAAAGCCCATTCTGAACAAGTGTCTTCTCTGCGTCGTGGTCACCGGCGCGCTCCTCAGCGCCGTGGCCTGCGTCTTCAGCGAGCCGCTGCTGCGGATATACAATCAGGAGCCTGACGTGCTGGTGGCCGGCGTAGAGCGCCTGCGCATCGTGGCGGCGCCCTATATCATCTTCGGTCTGGCGGACGTGCTCACCGGTGCCATCCGCGGCTGCGGCAGTCCGGTGCTTCCGGTGGTCATCAACCTGCTGTGCACCTGCGCCCTCCGCCTGGCGTGGATCGCCCTCATCGACACGTCCACCATGCCCGTTCGTTTGGTCTACCTCTCCTATCCGTTTTCCTGGCTTGCGCTGCTGGTGGTGCTGCTGATCTGCTGGGTACACCTGTACCGCAGGCGGATCCGTCCCAACCTTGTCTGCCGGCAGGCGGCGGCATGAATATTGCCGCAGATCCCGAAAGGGACCTGCGGTTTTTTTATGGGCTGCGCTGGCGGCGTTCTCCTTTTCCGAGGCCGACGCAGGCATCGCCATCTCCTCCGGAGCGGCCATTGCCCGCGAGATCGCCGACATCACCATCGCCTCGGAGGATCTGTTTGCGCTGGTGACGCTGCGCCGGCTGGGCGAGGGGCTTATGCGCCGGAAGACCAGCCCCAGCACCAGCAGGTAGCCGATGAGCACAAAGACGAACATCTTTACATAGCCCACAGGCTCCATGCAGAAGGCAAACCAGCCGCTGTAGGTGGCCATGATGACCCGCCAGGCCAGACGCATGGCGGCCACGCCCAGAAAGACGCTGACGGCGTCTATCAGCACCAGCACGATGGAGGTGGACAGCAGGTACAGCCGCCAGATCTCGCCGACCCTTGCCCCGTAAGGGTTTTAAGCGGTTGCCGGTCGCTCCACATCCCACTGGATCGGCTCCATGCCCATGGAGCGGATGGCGGAGATGACGTGGTCATCGTACTCGCCGTAGGGGCAGCGGATCAGCTTGGGCGCCACGCCGGTGATGGCCTGCACCTTGTCGTTGCAGGCGGTGACGTCGGCCACGATCTGCTGGGCGGAGAGGGAATTGTAGTGGTCGTGGTGGTTGGAGTGGTTCATGACCTCCATGCCGGCGTCGTGGAGCGCCTTCACGGACTCGGGATACTTATCCACCCAGTCGCCCACCAGAAAGAACGTGGCCTTCACGTCGTATTTGGCCAGAATGTCAATGAGCATCTGGGTGTCTTCGTTGCCCCACGCTGCGTCGAAGGAAATGGAGCAGTATTTTTTGCCGTCCTCACCGGAGCGGTCTACGCAGTAGATGGGCAGTTGGCGGGCGCTTCCGGCGGCGGTGATGGCGGCGGGGACGTTCACGGCGCAGAAAATGGCCACGGCGGCCAGCAGAGCGCCGGCGGCCAGGGCAATGTTTTTTCGGATGAGGAACACACGGACGGGCTTTTGCGGCATAGGGACTCCACCTTTCTTTTTTTTGCTACCCTATGCGCCGTGCGGCGGGGCTATGCCGCTTATACACAAACCGCCCATACGCCGAACGAGATCGGGGTATGGGCGGCATTTTTACTCGGCGGAAGCGTCGATGCGGGGGCTTCGGCGGCGGGCAGCATAGTAGGCATGCTTGGCCTCCAGCATCCTTTCATCGGCCTCACGAACCAGCCCGCGCAGGTCGACGGCCTCTTTGTGGACGGCAAGACCGTAGGATATGCTGTAGCCCTGGGCAGCCAAGCGGGCGGAGATCTCCTCCATGCGCACGCGGCAGGGCTGCTCCTGTGCATCCGACGGAAACACAACGAATTCGTCCTCGCCGATGCGGTATATCTTGCTGTCGGGAAATTGCTCTCTCAGCTGGTCGGCCATCTTGCGGAGCATCCGGTCGCCGGCCTCGTGGCCGCGCTCGTTATTGATCTCGTGCAGGCCGTTTGCGTCGATATAGATGCATACTGCTGAGGCAAAGCCGTGGTTCTCGCTCTCGCACAGGTATTTTTCATAGGCTCGTCGGTTCATCAGGCCGGTCCCCTGATCGGTGATGCTCTGGGCATAAACGCTGCGGCGGCAGTAACGCTCCGCCATGGCGATGAACACGCCGTCCAGCGCCGTCAGATACGCGCGGACTTGAGCTGCCGGCCGGCGCAGGCACAGCCGCTCCATGGCTGCGTCAAAGGCCGCCATGTTGTCGGCTCGGCGCAGCTTGCGCTCTATGTACCGCAGATGCGCCGGACTGACCTCGCCACCGGCGGGCAGACGGTCGATCTCGTCGGCGATCCGCAGCTCCAGACGGATGCTCGCGGAGAAGGAGCGCAGCCTTTTGTGCCGCGAGAGCACCACCGTCACGATGTTGAAGACGATCATGCCGGCACATATGGAGAGATAGGTATAGATCAATATCTCTACGGACATCTGCGCCCCTCCTTTCGTTTTTTATTTCAGCGCCAAAGCGCCTGCATCGTGTAGTACGAGGGCTTGAGCCGCTCGTGGTAGGTGACTTTGTTGCCCCAGCCCTGCAGGGCGGCGGGGTGGAGGGAGATGCGCCCCTCCTCCGTGTCGTCCGCGAGGCCGAGATACAGCGTGTCTATGGTGATGTACGCCACGCCGTAGTTGTCATTATAATAATCGTCGTGAATGGTCATGCGGGAGGGATCGGCGAAGTTCAGAAGCTGCCACGGGAGCTTCAGCTCCACATAGTCGCCGGCGAAGACGAAGTCGGCCAGGGAGTTATAGTCCGGCGAGGACGGATCAGCATTGCCGTAGGCCAGCTTGCCGGTCTCGTAGACCTCGGAGCTGGCCAGCCAGTTGCCGGTGAGCAGAGGTGTGGCCGTCTGGAGCATTAAATTGATGGGCTTGAACACCGGCGTGTCCGCGTCCGGCGGCACAAGATAGGCGTCTTCATTGTGGGTCTCGTGGTAGAACATGGCGCGCAGCACCTCGTAGCGCTCCTGCACCTCCAGGCGGCTGTTATCCGCGCCGTCGATGGTGAGGACAAAGTCCGCCGGCTGGGTAAAGCGCAGGCCGTAGTTCTCGCAGTAGGTGCTGCTGGTGTTGGGGGTGACGTCCAGAGGGATATACAGCTTTTTCTCCCCGTTTGAAAAGCCCTTTTCATAGGCCAGCAGGTAGATGAAGCGCTCGTCATACTTCGTGGAAAGCGACTTTTCGCCGGTGTCGAATATTTTGTCCTCCTCCGTCCACTCGGAGAGATCCCCGTCCACATAGCACACGCTCTCCTCCTGCCCGGGATCAAAGGAGAGGAGGCCGAAATACTGTTCGTTGGTCTGATAATCGCTCCAGTAGGGCGTGCGCTGGAGGTTCACGGCGTGCATGGTGTTCTAGGTGCGCTTGAACCACTCGTCCTGCCAGGTGAAGACGCAGCCGCCGGAGCAGCCCGCCTCCATGATGTCCGTCCAGCACGCGGCCAGCGCCTGCCCCTGCTCCTGCTCGGACATGTGCCCTTGGTTGCGGCCGGTGTTCTGATCCTTCTGCGCCATGCCCCGTCCGGTGGAAACGCCGAACTCGGAGATGACCACGGGCATGGTGTGGTGCCGCCGCAGCACGCGCAGGTAGGCGAGATAGGTGTTGACGGCGCCGGTCTCGTCATAAAAATCCTCCTGCCGGAGCACGTCGCCTATGGCCGTGCCAGCGCCGGTACCCGTCTGGCTGATGACCTCCTTGCCGTCCCAGACGGGCTTATTGTCCATGTCCACGCAGTTGAGAATGTAGTTGAGATAATCGGGATAGTAGGGGTAAACGTGGTAGGAGACGAACTGCCCGGCCAGAAAGGCGTCCTCGGCGGCGATGTGCTCCACGTCCATCTGGGCACATTTCATGAAGAAGGTGGTGATGTCCTCGGGGTAGAGGAAGAGGGATCCGTGGTGGGCCAGTTGGAGAAGGCCACAAGGCGCTGCTGCTTGTAGCGGCGGCTCTCGTAGGAGATGATCTCGTCCCCCGCCTGCGCCAGCATGGACTCAAAGGCGCTGGCATCCCCCGTGGCGGAGAGATAGGTGCCCCGATAAGGCGCCTTATCGGGGTACTTGTGGTCGGTGTAGGTGACGGTCACGTCCTCCCACTCCACGCCCAGAATGTAGCCGATGACCCAGCGGGATACGTCCTTGGTGTAGGAGCCGGAGCCTGTGCCCCGCCCGAGAGCGATCTTCTTGTTGCCGTGGAGTACGTCCACCAGCGTGCGGCCGTCCCGAATAAAGGCGTCCAGAAAGTCCTTGTCGTAGGCATCGCGGTGGGAGTTCTGCACATAGTCATTGACCCATACGCCGTGGATGAGCCAGAGCGGCTCCTCTCCGGCGGCCTCCCGCGCGGTATTGTACGCATAAAAAGCGTTATAGAAATCGTCGTGAAGGGTGATGTATACCCGCACCGTGTTGGCGCCCATCTCCTGCATCTGGCCAAACCAGCGCAGATAGGTGGCCCTGTCAATGGCGTAGTCCGTGGCCCATTGGGCGGGGCTGCCCACGCCCAGATTCACGCCCTTGATGGTGAAAGGCTCCGCGCCGCTGCCGCGATCCATATAGATATTTTGCTCGTCCGTGGACATAAAGGCCGTGACCTCCTGCTGCGGATGCAGGTCGATGTACCACCCCAGCCGGTAGCGCACGGTGTCATAGGCGAAATAGAGCACGATGAGGGCGGAGAACACGATGATGAACTTTTTCAAAAACGCCGCCCTCCTTCATGCAGATATGGGTCAGTGGTTGAATTTTTTGTTTTTGGATTCGTGGCTGTACTGGCGCAGGATGTCGATGTGCTCGTCCATCCAGGCGCCCCGCTGGGTGCAGAAGTCCTTCATCTGCGCCACGGCTTCGGCGTGGCTGTGGGGGTTGCGCTCAGCGGGGGAGATCATGTCTTCTGCCAGCGTGTAGCCCCACACGGAGAAGTTGCGCTCCACCGCGGGGCCGAGCCAGGCTACCACGGCGTCCATATAGGCGCTGAGAGCTTTGTCGCCAAAAAGCCCCTGCCGCAGCTCGCGGTAGCGGTCGATAACGGCGTCCACGAAGCCCTCGTCCTTGCTGAGCATGTAGTACCAGACGCTGTATTGCAGCTCGAAGTGCTGGGGGTCGTCCACCTCGTGGCTGTAGTTGTCGCAGGCGGAGTTGAAGTCCCAGATGCACATTTTGAATTTGCCCCGCACGTCCTTATAAATATAGGTGGACAGCCAGCCGGCGTCATAGTTGCAGGTGAATTCATTGAGAATAAAATAATCCACGAAGGACGCCCGATCCGCCTGCTCCCAATAGGCGTACGGCTCGGTGTTGTAGTCATAGGAGTAAAGCGACTTTTCAAAGTCGGAAAAGTCCTGCGCGATCCACGCCGCGCGCTCCGGCGTGAGCCATTTCGGGGAGGGGTAAACGATGTCCACGTCCTGTAGGTTCCGCAGCGCGTACTGGGAAAAGGTCTCGATGTTTTTCGCCTCGTTGCCGCTGCCGCGGTCAAGGCGCAGGGCGTAGCTGGTCTGCACCGTGTCCTTGGACGGCTCCGTGAGCTGCAGGCGGGCGTCTACGGCGGAGTTTATGGTCTCCGTCATGACGTAAAGCCCTTGATATTCGCCGTTGAGCAGCACCTCGCAGAAGCGCACATTGGGGGCATAGTCCGTAATTTCACCCGCCAGATTGTACCACATATAGTTGCGGATCAGGGATTTGTCCAGATACGGCCCGTGCAGCGTCCACTCGTCAAAGGCGTCCATGCCCAGCATGGAAACGTCCCGCGAGGCGGAGCCGTCGTCCGTCAGGGTCTTGAGGAGATAATTGTGCTTGTCAAAATAGCGGGAGGAGTTGCCCCGCACGCGGATGTCGATGGTGCTCTCCAGAGTGGGGGCGTCCGAGGGGTGGTTGTTGCCCGTTTCGTGATCCACTACGGCCACCGACGCTCGCAGCAGCCTGCCGCCGTCGGCGGTGGTGGTGAAGACATCATTGCTGCGGCTCCCGTCCTCGTTGCGGATGGGTTCGCCGGGGATCTCCGCGCCGCCGGTCTCGATGAGGACGAGGGGCAGGTGGGAGCAGAGGGTCTGCCCGTCGCGCTCGGCGCAGGGGGTGTAGGCGGGGCGCTCCGCGTGCTGGTGGTAGCGGGGGTGCTCGTCGGTGAGCACGGCCGAGAGGTTGGTGGCCGAGAGAAGCAGCAGCAGCGCGCAGGCCGCAAGGGCGAGCCATTTATATTTCATCTCGTCTTTCGGCCTCCTTTCCTGCTTTTTGTCCGTTTAGTTGGATACCTCGTCGTTCTGCATCACGAGATTTACATAGTCGATGTTCCCCAGCGCATAGATGCTGGCGGGGATGTCCGGCGTGGCCTTCTCTGCCCGCCGCAGGAGCCGCTGGGTCAGCTCATAGATCAGCTCCACGTGCTCCTCGGTGGTGTTCTCCACCCGCAGCGTGGCCTTGGCGCGAAAGAGCTTATACACCTGCCCCTTGATAGGCTCCTGCCGGCTGCGGGCGGCGCGGATGATGAGCAGCATGCGGTTGTCGCTCTTGATGCAGCCCAGCAGCAGGATCACCACGAAGGTCACGGCGCTGCCGATGCAGGCCACGGCATAGTCCCCCACGCCGCAGCAGATGCCCACGATGATGGACCAGAAGATATACACCGTGTCGCGGGAGTCCTTGATGGCCGTGCGGAACCGGACGATGGACAGAGCGCCCACCATGCCCAGCGACAGGGCGATGTTGTTGCCGATGACGGTCATCACCGTGCCGGTGAGCACCGCCAGGATCACAAGGGAGGCGTTGAATTTCCGGCTGTATATCGTGCCGCGGTGGGAGAGAGCGTAGGACAGAAAGATGAAAAAGCCCAGCACCGCGGCCAGCACGATGTTGAGCAGAATGTCCTCCCAGGTCATGTCTCGGGGCGTTGCAAAAAGATTCAGTAATTGCTGCTTCATGGGGATGTTCCTCCTATAGTCGGGTCTGGTACCCGTTCTGGCGGGCCAGCACATATTTGCTGACTGAAAGCTCGCTGCGGTCCACGCCGTTGATCAGCTCCCGCAGATAGCTCAGCAGAAAGCCGTTGTACTTGACCTCCAGCACCACGTCATAGGGATCCAGCACGGGGTTCATGTTCAGCCGCGGGGCAAACAGGTCAAAGCAGCTCTCCGTGGACACGATACGGCTGTCAAAGGTGATGTGTATCTTGTTCTCCTTGGCGATGAAGGCCTTGCGGTTATACTCCACGATGGTTTTCGGGCGGTAGAGGTGGCTGTGCATGAGGGCGTAGCACTCGGCGGCGAAGGCTTCCGGATAGCGCAGCAGAGGCGAATAGTCGCCTTCTGCCAGGCGCGCTGCGTCCGCCCGCGCCAAGCGCAGGGAGCGCTTGAGCTGGTTGGCGCCCTGCTTCTGCTTCATTTCCAGCATGGCGTAGTCCGCCGCCGGATCGTAGCAGCGCAGGCGAATTTTGCGCCGCAGCTCCACGCCGGCGGCCTTCTCGTGAAAATCGCGGTCGTCGATGCTGTCGAAATAGAGGGAGCGGATGGGGTAGCCGTGGACGCCGTTGTGAGGATCCTCCTGCATGACCTGAGAGAGCCGGTGGCTCAGGCGGATGAATTCCGGCAGCGAGAGCAGGAATTTCTTTTCTTCGCGCAGCACCTGATTCACCGCTTTTCCCCCCTTTGGCATAAAAAAAGCTGACCGCCCTCTGCTATAGAGTGCGGTCAGTCGATCATACGGAGTTCTCCGCTTAGACACTTAACTTTGCGCCGCCGCCTTTCGACGGTTTTGCCTATATGACGGCATTATATAACGCCGGAAAGAAAAAGTAAAGGGTGTTTTTGCGCTTTTTTCGGCTTTTTCTGATTTTTTTTGGACGTATAGACGGCTTTTTTTCATGAAAGTGTCTGCATAAGTGCCAGAAATTCTTGACGGTCTGTGCATAAAAATGGAATGATACGGAAGAAAACCGAAAAGGCAAAACCGGAGCGCGCGGGCGGCGGTGTCGCTGAAAACGGGGCAGGCGTTGGCGCCGGTATGGTAGGCGCGGGCAAAGCAGCTCACCATGGCCGTAATATTTTCCGTATCATGTCCTCCTTTTGTAGTCGTGCATACTTCTTACACCCGCCGCGCCGAAAGAACAAGACTTGATTTTTTGCCGAAAATATGGTAATATAAACCCGATAAAAATGAAATTTTCTCCCCAAAACCTCCGTCACACCACCCCTGTGCCAGAGGTTTTTCTATGGGTAACGGCTTGAAAAAACCTGATGCGATCCCCGCAAAATTTGCAATTTTTTGACGAGATCTTTACGCTTATCGGGTGTATAATACGGCATTATCAAAGAGCGGGGAGGCGCAGATATGGACATTTTTAAGGAGTTACAGGCGGAAGGCGTGGATGCGTCGCTGCTGGAGGAGATCCGGCGGTACCGTGAGGCGCATCCGGCGCCGCAGGAGGCGGCGGAGCGCGTCCCCCAGCCCCGCTATCTGTATTATGGACGGGAGATCTGGGAGAGCGCGGCGGCTGCGCTGCTGTGTGGGGAGCATCTGCTCTTGGCCGGCCCCAAGGCCACCGGCAAAAACGTGCTGGCGGAGAATCTGGCGGCGGTGTTCGGCCGTCCGGTGTGGGATGTTTCCATGTATGTGAACGTGGATGCCGCCGCGCTCATCGGCGCCGATACGTTGAAGGACGGACAGGTGGAGTTTCGGGAAGGGCCTGTGAGCCGCTGCGCCCGTCTGGGCGGCTTCGGCGTGCTGGACGAGGTGAACATGGCCAAAAGCGAGGCGCTTGCCGTGCTCCATGCTACGCTGGATCACCGCCGCGTCATCGAGGTGTCGGGCTATGACCGCATCCGGTTGGACGAGGCCACCCGCTTCATCGGCACCATGAACTATGGCTACGCCGGCACCCGTGAGCTGAACGAGGCGCTGGTGTCCCGCTTTGTGGTGGTGGACATGCCCATTATTTCCGATGAAAATCTGAAAAAGCTCCTGCGCCGCAGCTTCCCCGCGCTGAAAGAGCAGTGGGCGGAGCAGTTTGCCGCCCTGTTCCATGACCTGCGGCAGAAATGCGACAGCGGCGAAATTTCCACCAAGGCGCTGGATCTGCGCGGCCTGCTTGCGGCGCTGCACCTGATGGAAAAGGGCATCTGCGCCGGTCAGGCGCTGCGTCTGGGCGTCATCAACAAGGCCTTCGAGCCTTTCGAGCAGCAGCTGGCGGCGGACACGGTCTGGGCGCGGATACCGGAGAGCGCCGACCGCTTCCAGCTTTTCGGAGAGTAACCATGGATCGGGAGGAATTGCAGGAGCGCCGCGCCTATAATCAGATCTGGAACGGCGCCGGCCGCTATGATCTCCAGCCCCGTCAGGCAGTCTTTGACGGGGAAGGCGAGGCCGAGCTGTATTGGAACACGGTCATGGGGCTGGCCTATGGCTGCTATGACTTTTCGCACTTTCAGCCCATGCTCCACCGGTTTGAGCAGCAGCCCGAGGGGGCGCTGTATACGGATATTTTCTGGCTGGGTCTGGAGCATGCCGTGTTTGCCCGCAGCGCAGAGCAGCGTCCGGCGCTGGAGCCGCTGCGTCTGGCATATCTCCGGCGCCTTGCCGCGCAGCCATGCGGCGGCGATCCCCGAAAGGGCGGAGCCGCCCTGCGCGCTGTCTGGGCGGAGAACATACTGGGACAGACGCCGGAGGATCTCCGGTTGCGGGAGCTGCTTGCGGCGCTGGCGTTTTCGCCGGCGTGGACGGAGCAGGAGATTGTCAACCGCACGGAGGAGCTGCTGTTTCGGTTCTTTCACCGCGCCCGCCGCAGCGTCACCGACCGCCAGTGGGCGGCCTTTGCCGGGCGCAGCATCGTGGGAAAGGGCGGCGGTGTCCGCCTTCTCCGCCCCAATGCCCTGCGGGCGCTGGGACGCGGCGGTTTGGGTGAAAGCGGCGGAGGAGAAGGAAAGGCCCTGCGCCTGTTGAATTTTTTGCAGGGCAGAACGCCGGAGCCTATTCTGCGCCGCTATGTGGAGGACTGCTTCGGCGCCTCCATGCTCACCCCCGTCCGGCTTGCGGAGGCGGAGCGTGAGCTGTGCACGGGCGTGCATCGGAATTGCCGCCTGCACTTCACCCGCGGCGACCCGCCGAAGCGCCCCATAAGCGGGGACGCTGCGTGGGATGCGGAGAGTTTTCGCCGCCAGCGGGAGAAGAATCGGGCGTACTATCAGGCAAATTTGGCTCGCAATCGCCTGACTATTGCTCAGCTCACGCAAAAACTGCAAAACGCCCTCCTGCTTCAGCAGGACGAGGAGGAGCTTTCCGGACGAACGGGCAAGCTGCGGAGCGAGGCGGCGTGGCGTGCGGCGGCGCTGGGGGAGCAGCGGATCTTCACCCGCCGCAGTGACAGCCGGTTGGGGGATCTGTCTGTAGACATTCTGCTGGACGGCTCTGCATCCCAAAACCGCCAGCAGGAGAAGCTGGCATCTCAGGCCTATATTCTGGTGGAGAGCCTCACCCGCTGCGCCATCCCCGTGCGGGTCATGGCCTTCTGCTCCGTCAGCGGCTGCACGGTGCTGCGTGTGCTTCGGGAATATGACAGGCCGGAGGAAAACGAGCGGGTCTTCGACTATGTTTCCGCCGGCTGGAACCGCGACGGTTTGGCGCTGCGGGCGGCGGCGTGGCTCATGCGTCGGGCGCAGAGCCAAAACCGTTTGCTGCTGATCCTGTCCGACGCCAGCCCCAATGACGACCAGCGCATTCCCATCGGCGCCCTGCCTCTGGGCGGGTACAGCTACAGCGGCAAGCGCGGCGTGGATGACACCGCCGCCGAGGCGGGGCAGCTGCGCCGTCAGGGGATACGCCCCGTGTGCATTTTCACCGGCAGCGACGGCGAGCTGCCCGCTGCCCGAAAAATATACGGACAGGCCATGGAACGCATCCCGTCGGTGGGCTGGTTTGCCGACGCCGTGAGCCGCCTTCTCTGCCGTCAAATCCGGCAGATGTAAAATAATAAAAAGCAGACCCTCCGCCATGTTGCGGAGGGTCTGCTTTCACACGCAGGGCAAGCCCTCCGGCATTTGCCGGAGGGCTTGCTCCCGTTAGGAAAAATTTGAGGAGAAAACGCTCAGTTGTTCAGCGACAGCTTCTTGGCCGCACGCTTCTTGCCGTACACGCAGCAGGCCACCACATAGGCCACGGCGCACGTCACGCCGATGATGTAGGCGATGGTCCAGGGGATATTGAAGCCGATGGAGGCGTTGGCAATATAGGTGACGCAGATGAAGGTGTAGAAGCCGCCGGGGATCATGGGCATCCAGGCCCATTTACCCTTGCCGTTTTCAAACATCCAGGCCGCAATGCACAGGAAGGCGAACAGCGACAGGGTCTGGTTAGCCCAGGCGAAGTAGCGCCACAGGATCATGAAGCCGTTGCTATTGATCTTGGCGAACACCAGAATGGCGATGACCAGCGCGAAGATAGGCAGAGCCAGCTTGATGCGCTTGCCGTTGGTGGACTGGTCAATGTGCAGCGTTTCGGACAGGCTCAGACGCAGGGCGCGCAGAGCCGTATCGCCGGAGGTAATGGGCAGGACGATGACGCCCAGCAGAGCGATGATGCCGCCCACATGACCCAGCAGGTACTTGCACACCACGCCCACAGTGCCGGTAGCCAGAGAGGCATTCGGCTCCTGCAGAGCCAGGTTGTAAACGCCCATAGCGCCGGCAGCCCAAACCATGGCGATGAAGCCTTCCAGCACCATCATGTTATAGAAGGTGTTGCGGCCCTGCCGCTCGCTCTTCATGGTGCGGGAGATGATGGCCGTCTGGGTGGAGTGGAAGCCGGAGAGGATGCCGCAGGCCACCGTCACAAAGAAGATAGGCAGGAAGTGGCCGGTCTGGAAGTAGTTTGCGTAGGTGAAGGTCTTGTCGCCCAAAGCCAGAACGGGGGAAGACCAGTCGTCCCAGATGTTCAGCAGGGGGAAACCCTTGACAAAGATGCCGATGAACACGCCGATGGCGGAGAACAGCAGGATACCGCCGAAGATGGGGTAAACCTTGCCGATGATGGCATCAATGGGGAACACGGTCGCGATGAGGTAATACAGGAAGATCGCGCCGTAGATGATCCATGTGGAAATGTCGTCGGGCTTGCCGGTGAAGCCGAAGAGTTGGGTGGCGGCAATGTCGCCGGGGGTGTAGATAAACACGGCACCCACCAGCAGCAGCATGATGCAAACGAATATGTTGTAGAACTTGTAAATGCCCTTGGTGGAGTAGCGGCGGATCATTTCCGGCATCTGAGTGCCGCCGTCACGCAGGCAGATCATGCCGGAGAAGTAGTCGTGCATGGCGCCGCCGATGATGTTGCCGATGGGAATGGTCAAAAAAGCGATGGGCCCGAACAGAATGCCCTGGATCGGCCCGATGATGGGGCCGGTGCCGGCAATGTTCAGGAGGTTGATCAGACTGTTTTTCCAGCCGCGCATGGGAACATAGTCCACGCCGTCTTCTTTGGTATAGGCGGGGGTCTTGCGATCATCAGGACCGAACACCTTTTCGCAGAAGCGTCCGTACAGTGCAGCGCCGCCTATCAGGATGACCAGGCCGATAATAAATGTTGCCACAAAAACACACTCCTTTGTAAAAGCGATTTCTTTTCTCTGTTTTTTCTTTTTTTTCGACGTCCGGATCGCCAAAAAATGATGCTCAAACTATAGCACCAAAATCCATAAATTTGTCGTCAATAAAAAGAAAAAGAAATTAAAATGCTATAAAGAAAAAGCTAAACTCTGTTAATTCTAATTGCTAAAGGAAACTTCAAAAAACCGTTAGGATACCTGACTTTTTTTGAGTGCGAAAAATTTTTACAAAAAATTAGTTTAATAATAAAAAATTTTACCCGCCGAAAAAAGCCTCCCCAAAATTCCGGCAACAGAGACAGCAAAAACGAGCAGGGCAGAGCCACCCCGACAAATCCCTTCGCAGGGGGGATGATCCGGTTGCGGTGTTCGCAATTTTTTCGTTTTGCCGTAACTTTCCGGTGGTTTACATCCGGCGGCTGCTGTGGTAGCATAATAGGCAAGAAAAAATCCACCGGAACAGGGGGCTTTGCCATGAATAAAAAGAGGATCCGGCAGATGAACACGCTGCTGCTGCGCCGGCTGCAAAGGCGGCCTGCGGGGGACTGGTTTGCCCGCCGCAAGGACTTTCTGCAGGCGCTGGAGCGGGAGAACTATATGCAGCGCTTTGCCCCGCTGCTGGACGGCGGACGGGTGCAGTGCGCCGAGGCGCTGGAGCTGTGCCGCGACACCCTCGGCCAGCTCTGCCCTCAGGAGCCGCAGGAGGGCTGGCTGGCGTGTGCCTTTTCCTTTGCCCGCCGCCAGCTCTTTCCGGAGCAGGAGCAGGAGGCGTCCTGCGGCGCCGGCGCGGCCTTTCTGCTGTCGGTGCTGCAGGTGCTGTTTGCCGCAGAGCGGGAAATGCTGCCCTTCGACCCCCTATGGGACTTCGACTTTTTGAGCGAGGAGGAGCAGGCGGACAACCCCTGCGCGGCGGGCTACGGCCAGATGCTGCGCCTTTGGAAGCGGGAGTATGTGTATGAAATGATGCGCCTTGGTCTGGAGGTCACGCCCTTCCGCGCTCTGGAGCATATCGCCGGCGTCCACCACATCGCCGTCACCATGGGGCGCGGTCTGAAGAAAAGCGGCATCCCCGTGGATCTGGCGCTGGTGTCCGGCGCTGCTGCCGGCCACGACATCGGCAAGTTCGGCTGCCGCCCGGGGGAGCGTGTACCCTACCTGCACTATTACTATACCGACCTGTGGTTCCGCCGCCGCAAGCTCACGGACATCGGCCATGTGGCCGCCAACCATTCCGTGTGGGATCTGGAGCCGGACTATCTCTCCGTGGAGGCACTGCTGCTGATCTATGCGGATTTCCGTGTCAAGCAGACCCGCGGCGCCCACGGGGAGGAGATCACCCACAT
>OLSB01000540.1_pt1 | contig 42652 bp, 28 predicted proteins | sample 1672071 | NCBI WGS metagenome assembly OLSB01 (sample SAMEA3136642, study PRJEB25190) | human gut metagenome | biome: human gut; feature: human-associated habitat; material: faeces | place: Austria | collected 2013 | reverse complement strand
TTTGCAGCACTTACGAAGACTTGCGAGAAAATCAGGAAGGAGGTTGCTTGATGAAACAGCAAATCGCTATTTATCTGCGATTGTCGCTTGAAGACGTTGACAAGCGCACAAACAAAGTCAAGGACGAGAGCAACAGTATCGCATCGCAGCGTATGCTCATCAATCGTCATCTGGATCAGAACCCGCTTCTCTGCGATCTGCCTCGTATAGAGTTCTGCGATGACGGTTTCTCCGGCACGAACTTTGATCGTCCTGACTTTGCAAAGATGATAGAGTGCGCAAAGCATGGAGAAATTAGCTGCATCGTAGTGAAAGACCTTTCCCGTTTCGGTCGAGACTATCTTGAAGTTGGTGACTATTTAGAGCATATTTTCCCGTTTCTCGGTATCCGCTTCAAGTCTATCAATGACCATTATGACAGCGCGAAACATGAAGGCAGGACTATCAGTATGGATATTGCCTTCAAGAACCTTATCTATGACTATTACAGCAAAGACCTGTCCAAGAAGGTCAAGTCTGCAATGGGAATGAAACAGGAGAAGGCAAAGTTTGTGAACACAGTCCCATACGGGTATAAAGCCGATCCTGCTGACAAGCATCACCTTATCATCGACGTGGAAACCGCTCCGATAGTCCGCCGTATTTTCATGGAAGTGATTGGTGGCAAGTCTTGCACACAGATTGCAAAGGAACTGAATACGGAGGGCATTCCAACACCCGCCCAGCATAAAGCCGTGTCCAGAAAGGCGTCTTCCAAGAAGCCCCAGTGGACACATCGCGGTATTCTGACTATGATAGAGAGCGTGAAGTACGCTGGAACAATGGTCAACCATATCCGCGAAAGCAGATTCATCCGTGACAAAAACCAGCGGCGCGTTCCCAAAGAAGAATGGTATATCCGCGAAAATGCGCATGAGGCGATTGTGACAAAGGATGAATACGAACAGGCACAAGAGGCAATCCAGAGGCGTAGAAAGTTTGTCCGAAGTTCCCATGACCAGTCAGACCGAGTTTACTTCTGCGCCCATTGCGGCGGAAAACTTGAGAAAGCCAATGGAACTGTATTTGCGTGTCCGTCCCATCGGTATCACGATGGCAGTCCGTGTGAAAACGTCCGCTGGCGAAAAAGCGCACTTGAAGAAATCGTCTTTGAAGCACTGAAAAGACAGATCGAGATCGTCAGTATTGAATCCGCAGCCGTCAGAAAAACAGCGAAAAGCAAAGGTGAAAGTCTGGAAAGACAGCTCGTCTTGCTGAAAGCTCAGTATGATGCCTGTGATCGTGAGAAGTTTACGATCTATGAAAACTACCGTGAAGGGAAGCTGACTCCGGAAGAGTATCTGTCCGGCAAAGACGCCCTTGCACAAAAACAAGCCGCCCTGAAAGAGCAGCTTGAATCCTGTGAAACCCAGCTTGAGGTCTTCCATCAGCAAAGTCTCGATGCAGAAGACCAGCATGAAGCAGCAAGCCGGATGACCGGCTTGCCCGATGACAAACTCAGAGAGCATCTGTATGATGCAGTTGAACGTGTACTTGTTTATGACGCTGAGACAATCGAAATTGTCTGGAAGTTCAACGAATCAAAAATCGACACCGATGAAAACATCGGAGTTGCGAATTGACTCCGGTGTTTCATTTCGTGGCAAATCTGTCGAATTTGCTCCTAAAATAACATAATCTATCGAAACCTCGTAGGCGCATCGTAGCACCGTCCGGAAAGCCCAGAGCCATTGATATTAAAGGCTTTTCGGATAGTTTGTAAAATTTTTTTGCACCTACTTGACATAAAGGGACGATCTCGGCAGGGTCGTGATCCCGAAGGAGATACGCCGCACAATGCGTATCCGCGAAGGCGACCCGTTGGAGATTTTCACGGACCGCGACGGTGAGGTCATATTCAAAAAGTACTCGCCGATCGGCGAGCTGAGCGATTTTGCGGCGCAAATATGCGACAGCCTGCATCGCTCGACCGATGCAATAGCTGCGGTTTGCGACCGCGACAGCATTATTGCCGTTTCGGGTGCATCCAAGCGCGATTTCATCGACAAGCGAGTGTCGCCGGCGCTTGAGCGCATTATGGAGTCTCGCGGCAGCATACGCTATGACGGAACCGAGCCGATACACGTCATCGACGGCGATGAACGTTACTATGTTTCTGTCGCGTCGCCCATCCTGAGCGAGGGCGACATACTTGGCTGCGTGATATTTGTAAGCCAGAATGCATCCGCCGGCAGCGACATTGAGTTTAAGCTTGCGCAAACGGTGGCATCCTTCCTCGGCAAGCAAATGGAAAGCTGAAAAAAGCAGACGCTCGGCGTCTGCTTTTTTACATATTTGATATCAACTTTCGCTCAGACCTTTGCGAGGAAGCACTCCTGACTTTCGACTTCCGAATAGAGGATCGCATTGCCCTCGCCGAGGTCATACACGCTTATCACATCGGCGATCGGATCTGCGGTATCGGTCTTGAGGAACTTTGTATACACATCTTCGCAGCCGGAAAACAGCTCTTCGTTAAAAACGCAGCCGTCCTCGCCCGGATAGAGCGCAGCGTAAAACGTTCCGGCCTCGACGAGATCCTGGAAGAAGTGGCTGCCGTAGCTAAGCTCTGGACGCAGTCCGTGCGAGCTGTACGCAAGCTCGGCGATGCAGTCGAAGCGGTTTATCTCCATGAAATGTACCGGCACGCCGAGACTCGGAGTGGTCGTTCCCCAACGCCCGGGGCCGAGCAGGATAGTGCCCTTGTCACGCAGGAGACTGTTAAGCTCTCCGAGCCTGCGCGCAACCTGATATTTGCGCTGCTCCGGCAGGGCAAGATAAGGCTCGACCTTGACCATGATGGCATATCTGATCGGCAGGCACACATTGCCGCCCATGAAGTTGCCCTCGGTGCGGAAGTACAGCTCCTTGATCTTAGGCATGACTCCGGATGAACCCACGCCGCGTGTCTGAAGCGGACGGCACTGGAGCAGATTGACGCGGTAATTGCCCTCGGCGTCAAAATTGCAGGCGTACTCAATATCGACGGGGTAATCGTACTTCTCTTCGAGAATGCGCATCGTTTCGGTCATGACTGCGGCGAAGTCCGTGTTTCCGAGAAGCTTGCGGAAGTTGAGAATATCTGGAGCATCGGCGGCGCTCAGCCCCATCTCGCGCAGTCTTGCGGCGGTGGGGTAATCCAGTTCCATGAACAGCGTCGGATCTGCCTTGAGATCCCTTTTATCGATGCTGTCAACGCTTATCGTCTCAAACTCGTTGTCCTTGAGCCCGATAACGTCCATCTTATGCTGCGAATACTTGTACTCGTCGCCGTAAGCCACCATCGGTGGCGCTGTGGGGTTATCCATGTTCAAAAGCCGCGCGTAGTCGTCGGCCTCGCGATCGACCGCGCGCGTACCCATACCAAAAACGAGGCGCAGCATGCCCTTGTTTTCCGATGAGGAGTTCTGCTTGTTGAGATAAAGATTTTTTGAATGCCCCACGCCGGCAATGTGAGGATAGTAGTAGTCGCCGTGAACGTCGCCGCACACGCGCATGACCAGCAGCGCCATCTGCTCGTCACGATCAAGAAGGTTGCGCTCTGCGCGGTATTTGATCGCGTCCGGGTCAACGGTGCTGGCGTAGACCTGCTTGACCGCGCGCTCAAAGACGTCGTAGCGCTCTTTCAAACTGCCTTGATTGGGGCAGAAAACGCTCTCGTATTTTCCGGCGAAGGCGTTGCCGAATCCGTCCTCAAGAATGGAGCTTGAGCGCACGATTATAGGCGACTGACCGAAGTATTCGAGCATGGACATGAACTGCTCCTTGATGCTGGGGGCGAATGTGCCGTTGAGCAGCAGCTCGCGTATGTCGGGAGCGTACTTGAGATAGTCCTCGGCCTCGATCATGTGTATTCGAGAGCCCCACAGGCCGCTCTGCACGGCGTAGGTATAGAAAACGTCCGCGCCGATATAGTACGAATCGTGCGGCTCAATCCGAGAGCTGTACAGCTCCGGAGCTTCGTCGCGCAGAATGTTGCGCGCAAGCAGCATGCCGGCGGCCTTGCCTCCGATACAGCCGGTGCCGATCTCGCGGTTTTTTATGTACATAAGATCCTTCATGGAGAAGTATTTGCGGCACAGGGCAAAGCGCGTGGGCTCGTTGCCGAGAAGACAGCGCATTATGTTGTCCTTTAAAAGCTTGCCTTCGTCGTCGGTTGGCTCGCGCCCGTCGGCGACGGAGTCAAACATGCTGTCCCAGCAGTCGCGGCGCTCGCCGGTCTGGGTGAAGCGCTCGAATATGGCATAGGTGTCGGCGCTCGAGGTGAGCGTGCGCCATTTCGAGCCGGTGATTTTAAGCGGGAAATAGGTCGTCGTTGTGTTGCGGCCGCGAACCTTTACCGGATGCATGTAAACGCTGCCGTCGAGAGTGCGGATGTTGACAAGCAGCGGCGCTTCCTTGCGGATGCGCGAGATAGTCTCATAGGTGTGCTTTTCATAGTCTATCGGCTGATAGGCTATCGCCTGGCGGCGTATGAGAAACGGGTTTATCAGCAGAAAAAAGTTCGAGATCATAAGGTCCGAGAACCAATAATTTTGCAGATCCGACAGGCAGTCGAACACGAAAAACGTACCCATAGGCTCCTTGTCGATTATTCTGTGAACCTGCACTGCGAAGGTCTCGAAGCCCACTCGCGGATCGAGCCTGTACTCATGCACATTTGCGCCGCCCTGACAGAGCGCGGCTGCGTCCATGATCTCTTCGTGGTCGGCAAAGCGTATGTATGCTATGCGCTTGCCCTGACGGGCGATGTTGGTTACAAATCTCGTTGCTACGTACATATAGTCGCTGATGTGCTCGCACTGCCATACGACGGTGTCGCCGGGGCGCAAAAAATCTATAGCCTGGTCAAGGCCGTCTATGCCGGTGCTTATGCGGCGCTCTTTATCCATGTCTTTTCCTCCTTGCGTAGTGAAAAATGCGCAGGCCGCCGGAGCATTGCTCCGGCGACCGTTACTGCCTGATTTATTTGCCTATATCCGCCGGATCCATAAGTTTTACGGTGATATCCAGGGTCCTTCCGTCGCGCCAGACAGTGAATGTCAGCGTGTCGCCGGCATTAAGGCCCTCCTTCGCATCTGAAACGTCGGAGTTTTCAAAAGCGTCCTCGCCGTTGACTTTAGTGATTATATCGCCGCGCTCTATGCCCTTCGCCTCGGCATCCGAGCCTTCGGTGACTGCGCTGACGTACAGCCCCTGCGGAATGTCGTAGTACTGAGCAATGTCCTTGCTCACGGGGCCTACCGTAACGCCGATCGACACCCGGCCGTACACCGCGCCGTCCTCGATAAGCGCCTGAACGATGCTCTCGACAGTGTCGGACGGTATTGCAAAGCCGAGACCTTCAACTCCCGAACCGAAGGATGAGATCATCTTCATGTTCGTTATACCGATGACCTGACCGCGGCTGTTGAACAGTGGGCCGCCGGAGTTGCCTTCGTTGATGGAGGCGTCGGTTTGAATAAGAGTCATTGTCGTGCCGTTGTAGTTTATCTCACGGTTGAGTGCGGAAACTATTCCGCGTGTCATGGTAAGACGCAGGTCGGGGGAGAGAGGGTTGCCGATGGCGGCAACACTGTCGCCGACGCTGAGGGTTGAGCTTGAGGCAAATTCGGCGGCTGAAAGGCCTGTCGCGTCGATCTTTATTACGGCAATATCGCTGGACGCGTCAAAGCCGATGAGCTTTGCTTCGTGCTCGCTGCCGTCGTATAAAACCACCGTGGCCGAGTCGCCGTCGTCAAGAACGTGCGTGTTTGTGATGATATACCCGTCCTCGGAGGCGATAACGCCGCTGCCCCAGGCGTAATAGTCCTCACTCTCGCTGTCGTTATAGACCTTGATGCCGACAACGGAAGGGCTGCACTTTTCATAAATCGTGCTGAAATCGAGCGAAGCGCCATCGCTGCCGTTTTTGATTGTAAGGCTGCCGCGGTCGTCGGCAAGGGGGATGCGCACCTCCGCCGACGCCGTCGGAGCATCGGTTCCGTAGAGTTTGTCGAAATAAACGTGCCAGTCCGAGGGCTTACCGTCGGCGTTATAGTCTATTACGTCCGAGCCGAAGCCGCCTGCTATGAGGGCTATGCCGGCGATGAACACACACAGACATACTATCAGCGCGATAACGCGCGTTTTCCTGTTTCCGTTGGGCAAATTTGCCGCAGGCTGCCGATCCTGAGCGCCCGTCTGTGAGCTCGGCTTATACCAGTCGTTGCCGTTAGTGTCATACCAGCCCATTAATTTCTCCAATCTGCCGCGGCATGCGGCTTACTTTCGTTCTGCTTTTTCTTTTTTCTGCTTCGCCGGCGCGAGGGGGAGCGTGAAAACAAACACCGTCACTCCGTCGCGGCTGGACACAGCGACCTCTTCGCCGTGACTGTTGACGATCTTTTTTACAAGATACAGGCCGAGACCTACGCCGTCTTTATCCAGACTTCGCGAGCGGTCGGATTTGTGGAAGCGATCGAAGATGTACGGCAGATCGTCTTCCGGGATAGGCTCGCCGATATTCTTTATGGAAACATAGGCCTTGGAGCCTTTTTTGTAGAGTCTTATGGTTATCGTACTGCCGGGCGAGGCGAACTTCATTGCGTTGTCGGTGAGGTTATATATGACCTGCGTTATGGAGTCACGCTCGGCAAAGACCACAATGGGGTCTTCCGGAAGCTGCGGATCGACGTCAAGATTTTTCTCCTTGGCTCTGCTCTCAAAGCTCAGAAGGCATTGCAGCAGAAGCTCGGAAAGGTCAAAGCGGCTGCGCTTTGAAAGATCGACAGCGTCGCTTTCTGCCTGGCTGAGGTCGAGCATGCTGCGCACAAGGCGCGAAAGGCGACGCGTTTCGTCGGCAATTTTGCGCAGATATTTTTCCTCCTGCTCGTGCGGTATCGTTCCGTCAAGTATGCCGTCGGCAAAGCCGGCGATGGTGGTCATCGGGGTTCGCAGCTCGTGTGAGACATTTGCGATGAACTCCTGACGCTTGTTGTCGCTTTTCTCGAGCGTGTCGGCCATTGAGTTGAACGACTCAATAAGCGTTCCGATCTCGTCGTCGCGCTTTTCCTTTGTTTTGACACGCACCGAAAAATCTCCGAGAGCAAACTTACGCGCGGCAAGCGTCAACTCGTCAAGTGGCTCGGCCATCTTCTTTGAGTAGACAAGGCTCATGAGTATCGCAACGAGCACGACCGCTATCGCGACGGCCAATGCAACGCCGAAAAAGGCCTGCCAGTTGTTCATTATGTTGAACTCATCGGACGCGACAAAGACATAGCCGAGCGTTTCGTTATCCGAGACTATCGGCTTTGCAACGACGTATTGCTGCTCGGAATAAAAGCCCATGAGCGTCGTCATACTGTCAAACTCGCTTCCTGAGCTTACGGCCTGCATGACCGACGGATCAAGCTGCTTGCCCTGATGTTTTGCGCAATACAGGGTCAAATCGGAACAGGACAGCACAAGACCGTCCTGATCGCATATAAATATGTGGCTCGATGTGACATTCGCAATCGGGCTTATCGTTAAACGCAGATTCCAGCTCCCGAGCGTTTCCTGCTTTGAAAGAGCAAGCGCGGATCTTATGACCTCGTCTGCGCTGGCGTTCATTCTTTCCCTTGTGGAGTTTATAAGATAGTTCCTGCCGATGAAGAAGAACGATGCGCCGATCAGCGCAAACGAGACGAAAACAAGAAGCGCCGTCGCAAGAAAATTGCGTAAGTATATGCTCTTCATACAGAGCGGCTCCTTTTATTTTACGACTTCGAATTTATAACCAACGCCCCAAACGGTCTGCAGTGACCACTGAGGAGAAACGCCCTCAAGCTTTTCCCTCAGACGCTTGATGTGAACGTCAACGGTGCGCGAATCGCCGAAGTAATCGAAGCCCCATACCTCGTCAAGCAGCTGGTTGCGCGTAAAAACAATGTTGGGCGATGCTGCAAGATGATACAGCAGCTCCATCTCTTTGGGCGGAGTGTCTACCTTCACTCCGTCAACTATAAGCTCATAGGAGTCAAGGTTCACAATAAGCTTATCATAGCAGAGCTTTTTCTCTTTGGGCGCGTTGTCGGTCTCCGAACGGCGCATGACCGCGTGGATGCGCGCAAGAAGCTCCTTGACTTCAAAGGGCTTTGTTACATAGTCGTCCGCGCCGATATCCAGACCTGCGACCTTATCTCCGACAGCGCCCTTTGCGGTGAGCATGATGATGGGAACCGACGAGGTCTTGCGAATCTCGCGGCAAACCTGCATGCCGTCCATAACTGGTATCATGACATCAAGCAGCACAAGGTCGGGCGATGTCTCGTTGAACATCTCAATACCGCGTCCGCCGTCGTGCGCGATGCTGACCTCAAAGCCGTCCTTTTCAAGATAAAGCATAAGAAGCTCGGCAATATTAACGTCGTCTTCAACAACAAGGGCTTTTTTGCTCATATTATTTCCCCCTTGGATCAAAATATTATTTGTACTTAATACAAGTATACAGTAATTATACAGATAAAAAAAGAGTTTTAGTTAAAAAACTGTAAAATGGCGAATAAACGGGGATACAAACGCACCGCACGGTTATCCCCCATGCGGTGCAACTTTTTAGTCTCTGTTAAATTCTCTCAGCTCAAGTCCGGGGTTTTTGGTGAGCGCCCAGTTGACGCACCATTCGGAGGTGAACAGCAACAGGTTATTTCCGCGAAAATCCTGGACCCACTTGGTATCGCTCGTGAGGTTCAGATCGTTGGGATTTATGCCCTCGTTGTCTATCCAGCGCACGACCTCATACGGCATGCTGCGGCGGCGAACGTCAACGCCGTACTCGTTTTTCAGCCTGTATTCAAGCACCTCCAGCTGAAGTATGCCGACGACGCCGACGATGATCTCCTCAACGCCGGTGTACGGCTCGTGGAATATCTGTATCGCGCCCTCCTGCGCTATCTGCATGATGCCCTTTTCAAACTGCTTGCGCTTCATCGTGTCGATACGCTCGACGCCTGCAAAAATTTCGGGCGCAAAGGTCGGTATGCCCTCAAACTCCACCTTCATGGACTTGTCGCATATCGTGTCGCCGATCGAGAAAATGCCGGGGTCGAACACGCCGATGATGTCGCCTGCGTAAGCCTCGTTTATTATCGCGCGCTCCTGCGCCATGAGCTGCTGCGGCTGCGCAAGACGTATGGACTTGCCGCCCTGAACGTGGAAATATTCCTTGTCGCGCTCAAACTTGCCCGAGCATATGCGCATGAAGGCGATCCTGTCGCGGTGGGCCTTGTTCATGTTCGCCTGGATCTTGAAAACAAAGGCGGAGAACTTGTCGGCGAACGGATCGACGATCTCGTCGCCGGCCTTGCGCGGCAGGGGAGGCATGGTCATGTCAAGAAAGCTCTCCAAAAACGGCTCAATGCCGAAGTTGTTGAGCGCCGAGCCGAAGAACACGGGGCTGAGCTTGCCGTCGCGCACCTGATCAATGTCGAATTCATAGCCTGCGCCGTCGAGCAGCTCAACATCGTCGCACAGTGTCCTGCGCAGCTTTTCGCCGATGAGACTGTCGAGCGTTTCGGTGTCGTCAAGGCTGCATTCGATAGCCTTGATCTTGTCCTGACCGCGGTGGAACTCGTTAAAGGCGAGGATCTCGCGCTTTTCGCGGTCATAAACACCCTTGAAGTCGATGCCGCAGCCGATGGGCCAGTTCATCGGATAGGTGCCGATGCCGAACTCCTGCTCCAGCTCCTCCATAAGATCGTAGGGGCTTCGCGCCTCACGGTCGAGCTTATTTATAAAGGTGAAGATGGGGATATTGCGCATTGCGCATATCTTGAAAAGCTTTCTGGTCTGCGGCTCGATGCCCTTTGCCGCGTCGATGACCATGACCGCGCTGTCGGCGGCCATAAGGGTGCGGTAGGTGTCCTCGGAAAAGTCCTGATGTCCAGGAGTGTCGAGGATGTTTATGCAGTAGCCCTTATACTCAAACTGCATGACTGAGGAGCTTATAGATATTCCGCGCTGCTTTTCAAGCTCCATCCAGTCGGACACCGCGTGACGTGCCGTGGCCTTGCCCTTTACAGAGCCTGCAAGCTGTATCGCCCCACCGTAGAGCAGCAGCTTTTCGGTAAGCGTTGTTTTGCCGGCGTCAGGGTGCGAGATGATAGCAAACGTTCTGCGCCGTTCGATTTCCTTTCTTATATCAGCCATATATGCTTCTCTCCAAATATTTTTTCACATAGAATAACATATTATCATATATACGCTGCAAAAGCAAAGCTTTTGTGCATAATAAAACCGGTCTTGACGACCGGTTTTAATCATCGTTTTCGATAACGCTCACGATTTTCGTCGGGGTCGGGTCTAACTTATGCCGTGCGCGGCTTAGAACGATGGCAATCACTATGCCGAGTATCGCAGCGCCGAAGGCCACGGCAATACATACCGATTCGCTCAGCGAGAGCGCCGCGGCTATGACATAGCCTAAAATGAGCATAACAAGCGGCAGAACATAGATAGCAAGCGCGCCCTTTACCACGCCCTTCGTCGGCGTTTCGATCATAACGTGCTGGCCGCGATGCGCGCCGATGGGGTTTTGCACAACGGACTTCATAAGATGCTCGTACTTGCACTCGCTGCAGCCGTTGCAGTCGCCGCCGCAAATGCCCAGGCGCTCAACAACGACCTCGGCAAGCCCGTCATCACGATTTTTTGTTACAATTGCTTCCTGAAACATTAATCATCACCTTTACAAATTATACACCTTATTATCACTTGTAGCAAGTGGGGGTTTATGTTATACTTGCTGGTGAAGATAAACAGGAGGTGGCTGCTGTGCCCAGTGTGCTCAACCTTAAAAAATCAAACTGCAAGAATTGCCACAGATGCATAAGAAAATGCCCGGTCAAGTCCATACGCTTCACGGGACATCAGGCGCATATAATAAGCGACGAGTGTATCCTGTGCGGCCAGTGCTTTGTCGTCTGTCCGCAGGAGGCAAAGGAGATCATTGACGATCGAGAGAGAGTCGGCGTGATGCTCCAGGGAAAAGCGCCCGTAATAGCGAGCTTTGACCCGTCCTTCTATGCCTGCTGGGAGGGCTGCGGAGCAAACTCGGTTCGCAAGGCGCTCATCGAGCTTGGCTTCACCGACGCCGAGGAGACCGCCATAGGCGCGACGATAGTAAAGCGCGAATACGAGCGGCTGCTGCGCGAGGCAAAGCAGGATGTTATCATAACCTCGGCCTGCGCGTCGCTGAACCTGCTTATCGAAAAGCATTTTCCCGATCTGCGGCAGTATCTGGCTCCCGTCGTGTCGCCGATGATAGCGCACGCAATGGATATAAAGCGCCGCATGCCGGAGGCAAAGGTAGTTTTCATCGGTCCCTGCGTCGCAAAAAAGCAGGAGTACGAGGGAACGTGCGTTGACGCGGTCCTCACGTTCGAGGAGTTTGATCAGATGCGCATATCCGCCGGCATTGAGATCGAGCACGAGTTCGGCGAAAGCTTCCCCGGCAGGGCGCGCAGCTTCCCAGTCACGGGCGGCATAATAAGAAGCATGGATATACCCGACACGGGCTATCAGTGCATCGCGACAAACGGTCCGAAAAACTGCATGAACGCGCTAAACGACCTCCAAAACGGCAATATCCATAAGTGCTTTATCGAGCTTGCCATGTGCGACGGAAGCTGCATAGAAGGCCCCATTATGGAAAAGTACATAAATTCCCCGATCCGGCATATATACTCGGTCTGGAGCAATGTCGGCAAGGAGGATTTTGACGTTCCGCAGCCGGAGCCTGAGCAGTTGAGAACGCAGTATATCGGAACTCCGGTGCATAAAAAAACTCCGAGCGAGGCCGAGATACGCGAGATATTGTCCAAGCTCGGCAAAAACACAAAGGCCGATGAGCTCAACTGCGGCTCCTGCGGCTATAACACCTGCCGCGACAAGGCTATCGCGATCTACCGCGGCACCGCCGACTACAGCATGTGTCTGCCGTTTATCATGGATAAGGCCGAGCGCTTCAGCACCAAAATACTCAACAATATGCCCAGCGGCGTTGTTGTCGTCAACGAGGATCTTGAGGTGCAGCAGCTAAACCGAACGGCCATGCGCATGCTCAATATCAGCCACGAATCCGACGTTCTGGGCGACAGCGTTGTAAGGGTGCTTGACACGGCGCCGTTTTTCACCTGCCTTGAGACGGGCAAAAGCGTAAAAAAGCTGCGCGGATATTTTTCCGATTACGAAAAGTACTTTGAGCAGACCGTAGTGTACGACCGCTCGTCAAAGATACTTATCGACATCATCTCCGACGTCACAGAGGAAGAGGAAGAGTCCATGCGCCGCAAGGCCATAAGTCAGAAAACGGCGGAGATCACCAACAACGTCATTGAAAATCAGATGCGCATCGTTCAGGAGATCGCCTCGCTCCTCGGCGAGACTACGGCCGAGACTAAGATCGCCCTGACGAGGCTGAAGGAGTCGCTGAGCCTTGAAGAAGAATAATCTTTGCAGCGAGATAGCGTATATGAGCCTTAACCACGACGGCGAGCAGCTGTGCGGCGACCACGTCGAGATCGTTGAAAACGAAAACTCGACCATTGTTGTTCTTGCCGACGGACTTGGAAGCGGAGTTAAGGCGAGTATACTCTCAACGCTCACATCAACGATAATATCCACCATGCTTGCCGCAGGGCTTGATATCCGCGACGCTGTTGAAACCATTGCCGACACGCTGCCGATATGCTCCGAGCGGAAAACGGCTTTTTCGACCTTCACGATAATAAGGCTTGAGGATAATGCCCATGCGGACATAATCCAATATGAAAATCCGAACGTTATTCTTATCCGCAACGGAGAGCAGTATGAATTTCCGCTTTCGACGATGAAGATCGGCGAAAAGACGATATACCGCTCAAGCTTCGAGCTTGCCGACGGAGATATGTTCATTGCGCTCAGCGACGGCATGCTGTACGCAAGCGATAACGGTGTGCTCAACTCATCCTGGGACAGGGATGCGATAGCAAAATTCATGGAGCCGCTGAGCGAATCGGGGCTTACATCGAACGTGCTCGCAAACCTCCTGATGGAGGAGACCAACAAGCTGTATGGCGGAAAGCCCTTTGACGATGCAACGACGTGCATAGTTAAGATCCGCCAGCGCCAGACGGTCAATATAGCCATCGGGCCGCCGGAGAATATCAGCGATAACCACCGCATGATGGCGCTGTTTTTCGCAAAGGAAGGCAAGCACATCGTCTGCGGAGGAACTACCTCGAAGATCGCCGCGGAATATCTGCACACAACGGTGCAGACGGAATACACCTCGCCCGATCCGGATATACCGCCGATATCTCATGTTCAGGGCATTGATCTTGTGACTGAGGGCATTATAACCGTTGACCGAATTCTGGCCTATTCAAAGGACTATGTGAAGGATAACCGCAGCTTTGAAAAATGGTGCTATAAGAAGGACGGCGCGTCACTTGCGGCACGCATACTTTTTGAGGATGCAACGGATATAAACATGTTCATCGGCCATGCGGCAAATCCGGCGCACGACGGACTGCCCATTAACTTCAACGTCAAAATGCAGATACTCAAGCAGCTTTCAAATAATCTGCAAAAAATGGGCAAGCGCGTGAAAATACACGATTTTTAATGTAAAAACGGCTCTCACAGAGAGCCGTTTTGCTATAGCTATATGAGTATATCGGCTTTGCTGACATTTCCCCAGTCAAACTCGGAAATGAGCTCTGCGGCTGAATGCGGTGATCCGTCCGAGATTCCCAAAAGCCCGGCGATATAACCGATGATCTCATCGGGAGCGTGCGTTTTCAGAAGTGCCTCGGCTCCAAGCTCGCCGTATCGTTTTGAAAGCTTCCTGCCGTCGGCACCGACAATAAGAGGAGCGTGATAATATTTCGGCGCATCGCCGCCTAATTCGGAAATGAGCCATATCTGCCGCGCCGTTGACGAAAGCAGATCGCGACCGCGCACGACTCGCGTAACGCCCATATCCATATCGTCAAACGAAACGGCAAGCTGATATGCATAAACACCGTCAGAGCGCTTTATAATAAAATCACCGCTGTCGGCAAGGTTTTCCGAAAATTTACCGTAATGTCCGTCGCAAAAGCTTATCGTTTTATCCGGAACTTTTATCTTCCATGCGGCCTTTCGCCCGGCTGCTTCAAGCTCACGCCGCGCCGCAAGGCTCAAATGCCGGCATTTGCAGCCCGAATCGCTGCGGTGCTCGCCGGGGTGCGGAGCGGAGGCGGCGAGCCGCTCGCTGCGGCTGCAATAGCATGGGTAGAGCAGATCCTTATGCAGAAGCAGGTCAAACACCTCATCGTATTTCTCGTTTCTTTGGCTCTGCGAGTAGCCTGCGTCCGGATATCCCTCGTCCCGGTCAAGGCCGAGCGCTTTAAGAGCGTGCATGATACTCTGCTCGCTTTCCCTGCTGCTGCGGTCGGGGTCGAGATCTTCCATGCGGAAGATAAGTCTTCCGCCCACGCTGCGTGCATCGAGCCATGCCAAAAGAGAGGACGATAAATTCCCGATATGCAGCTGCCCGCTCGGACTTGGTGCAAACCTGCCGGTTTGAATTGGCTGTTTATACATAATTGAGCCCCTGAGTATAGTTTAGTACAGACTTGGTACTTATATATAAGCACATTTCGACAAAAAAATAAATATTTATCTATCTTTTTTCCTGAACATGTGATATAGTAAATGCAAATAATATTGCATACAAGATGCTATAAGAAAGAGGTAACATAATGGCGAGTTCAACAAAAGAGGCATTGGGGAATGCCCTGAAGAAAATGCTGTCGGTAAAGCCTATCGACAAAATAACCGTCAAGGACCTTGTTGAGGAGTGCGGCGTAAACCGCCAAACCTTCTATTATCATTTTGATGATGTTTATGATCTGCTCGAGTGGGTGTTTGAAGAGGATACTAACAAGGCTCTTCCGCATGAAATATTCTACGATAAATGGCGCGAAAACGTCATCGAATGGTTTCAGTATCTTCAGGATAACCGCAGCTTCGTTCTGAACATCTTCAATTCGCAGAACCGCGCGTATCTGCTGAGATACTTCAAGGGACGCCTGCACTACTGCGTTCACAGCTTCGCGGCCATCTGCGCTGAGGGTAAAAACATCGAGTGGTCAGACCTTGAGTTTGTGTGCGAGTTCTATGTCAACGCAGCCATCGGCTGGATATCGCAGTGGTTTGACATGGGCATGCCTCCGCTTGACGAGCACGACAGAGAGCGCTATATCAAGATCCTTGACGGCAGCACCGAAAACCTGCTGGCAAGATTCCAGAAAGATTGAAATTATTATTAAATTTGGCCTTCCGAGCATTCGGAAGGCCTTTTCGTGTTGAAAGATATATAATTTCGCGGTATAATATTCTATTATGCACAGCGATAGGAGCACTAATATGAAAGAGCAGAAAACCAATGTAATGCGTCTGCTTGAGCAGAAGAAAATAAAGTACACGCCGCACGAATATCCGCACGGCGACGATGCCGTTGACGGAGCAACGGTCGCCGCGATATGCGGACTTGACCCGTCGCAGGTGTTCAAGACTCTTGTTGCGCGCGGCGCGAGCAAGAGCATATATGTCTTTGATGTTCCCGTTACAGGCGAGCTTGACCTCAAGAAGGCCGCAAAGGCGGCAGGGGAGAAGTCGATAGCAATGATCCACGTCAGCGAGATCAATGCGCTCACGGGCTATATCCGCGGCGGCTGCTCGCCAATTGGCATGAAAAAGCAATACAAGACCTTTATAGACATAAGCGCGCAGGATAAAAAGACGATAATGGTCAGCGCAGGCAAGATCGGCTATCAGGTCGAGCTTGACCCAAACGCGCTTGCGGATATGGTGCGCGCAAAATTTGCAGATCTGGTAAGCGAGAATGAATGATTATATTAAAATTAAGGGCGCAAGAGCCAATAACCTGAAAAATGTTGATATCGAGATTCCGAGAAACAAGCTCGTCGTCATGACCGGCGTTTCCGGCAGCGGTAAATCAAGCCTTGCGTTCGACACCATTTATGCCGAAGGCCAGCGCCGCTATGTCGAGAGTCTGTCATCCTATGCGCGGCAGTTCCTCGGTCAGATGGACAAGCCCGATCTTGACTACATTCAGGGCCTTTCCCCGGCAATATCCATCGATCAGAAAACAGGCTCGCGCAATCCGCGCTCGACCGTCGGTACGGTCACTGAGATATACGACTATATGCGCCTTCTGTGGGCGCGCATAGGCAAGCCCCACTGCCCCAAGTGCGGCAAGGAAATTAGACAGCAGACGATAGATCAGATAATCGACCAGCTCATGCTTCTTCCCGAGGGAACAAAGCTAATGATACTTGCGCCCGTCGTTCGCGCGCGAAAGGGCGAGTATGTCAAGGTGTTCGAGGATGCGCGCCGCTCGGGCTATGTCCGCGTGCGCGTTGACGGCAGCATGTACGAGCTTTCCGAGGAAATTAAGCTCGATAAGAACAAAAAGCACACAATCGAGGTCGTTGTCGATCGCGTTGTTATAAAAGACGGCATCATGCGCCGCCTTGCCGATTCCGTGGAAACGGCAGCCTCGCTTGCAAACGGCCTTGTCATTGCAGATGTTGTCAGCGAAAACAGGCAGATACTCTTCTCACAGAATTATGCCTGCCCCGACTGCGGAATATCCATCGAAGAGCTTACTCCGCGCATGTTCTCGTTCAACACGCCTTACGGCGCATGCCCCAAGTGCGATGGCCTGGGCATGCAGCTTCTTGTTGATCCCGACCTCATCATCCCCGATGACAGCCTGAGCATCAACGGCGGAGCCATCAAAGCCACCGGCTGGGGCTCAGGCTCGGACTCCATCGCGGCAATGTACTATAACGCGCTTGCCGAAAAATACGGCTTTACGCTCGATACGCCGATAGCAGAGATGCCGGATGGCGTTAAAGACATTCTCCTTTACGGAAGCAAGGGCGAAAAGCTTGACCTCAGCTACGAGCGCGAGCGGAAAAACAGCTCGTTTGCAGGCAAATTCTCGCGCCCGTTCGAGGGCATATGCAAAAATCTTGAGCGCCGGTATTTCGAGACGCAAAGTCCTGCCATGCGCGCCGAGATAGAAGAGTGCATGTCCGAGGTCACCTGTCCGGAATGCCATGGTCAGCGTCTGCGCAAGGAGGCGCTTGCCGTCACGGTCGGCGGCATTAATATAGCGCGCATGGGCGACATGTCCGTGATCGAAGCGATAGAATTTGTAGAGTCGCTCGAGCTGAGCGAAAAAGAGCATATAATTGCAGACAGGATCATTAAAGAGATAAAGGCGCGCCTCGGCTTTCTCAAAAATGTCGGACTTCAGTATCTCAGCCTTTCTCGCGGCGCGGCGACGCTCTCGGGCGGCGAGAGCCAGCGCATAAGGCTTGCAACGCAGATCGGCGCTGCGCTCACGGGGGTGCTGTATATCCTCGATGAGCCAAGCATCGGCCTGCACCAGCGCGATAACGAGAAGCTTTTGAAAACGCTTGAGGATCTGCGCGATCTCGGCAATACGCTCATAGTTGTCGAGCATGATGAGGACACTATGCGCGCTGCCGACTACATCGTCGATATAGGCCCCGGAGCGGGCGTGCACGGCGGCAATGTCGTCGCGGCAGGAACGGTTGAGGATATCTGCGCCTGCCCGGACTCGCTCACCGGCCAATATCTGAGCGGAAAGCGGAAAATTCCCGTTCCGTCCGAGCGCCGCAAGACCGATAAGGGCTTTATACACATAAGCGGCGCTGCCGAGCACAATCTGAAAAACATTGATATAGATATCCCCAAGGGCGTTATAACCTGCGTCACCGGCGTTTCCGGCAGCGGCAAATCAAGCCTTGTAAACGAGATACTGTACAAAACGCTTGCACTCAAGAAAAACCGCGCAAAGGTAAAGCCGGGCAAGTGCGCCGGAATAAGCGGAATTGACGATATCGACAAGGTCATAGACATTGACCAAAGCCCCATCGGCAGAACTCCGCGCTCAAACCCGGCGACATATACCGGGTTGTTTAACGACATCCGCGAGCTTTTTGCCTCTACCGAAGATGCAAGACTGCGCGGCTATAACTCCGGCCGGTTTTCCTTTAACGTCAAGGGCGGCAGATGCGAGGCCTGCAAGGGCGACGGCGTGCAGAAGATAGAAATGCACTTCCTGCCGGATGTGTATGTGCCCTGCGACGTGTGCAAGGGCAAGCGCTACAACCGCGAAACGCTTGATGTTCGCTATAAGGGTAAGAACATAAACGATGTTCTCAACATGACCGTTGAGGAAGCATGCACGTTTTTTGAAAACCTTCCGAAGCTCAAAACAAAGCTCGATACGCTTTATGAGGTCGGCCTCGGATATGTTACGCTCGGCCAGTCGAGCACAACACTCTCCGGCGGCGAGGCTCAGCGTGTGAAGCTTGCAACCGAGCTTTCGCGCCGCAGCACAGGCTCAACGGTGTATATACTCGACGAGCCGACCACCGGTCTGCATATGGCCGACGTTCACAAGCTCATAAGCATAATCGACAGGCTCGCCGACGCCGGAAACACCGTCGTTATAATCGAGCATAACCTCGATGTTATAAAAACGGCCGACTATATAATCGACCTCGGTCCCGAGGGCGGCGACGGCGGCGGAACGCTTGTGTTTGCAGGCACTCCAGAGGAATGCGCCGCCTGCGAGGACAGCTACACGGGGCAGTTTCTCAAGAAAATGCTTTAACACATCCGCGCCTTTCCCGTAAAATGAAACGGGAGGGGATCGCATGACGGTATACATAGCCGTGGGCTTTGCCGCGGCAGCGGTGCTGTGGCTTATAATATGGTCTGTAAAGGGGCTTCTGCTCACGCCTGTAAAGCTCGGCAGGAGCACAAAAGCAAGCGTGCTGCTGACGGTGAGCGGAGCCGAGCCAATGCTGGAGTATACTCTGCGCAGTCTTGTGTGGCTGCGCGAAAACGGAACGCTGAAAGCGGAGATAGACATAAACGCAATTGATACGGACGACGAAACGCGCAGCATTCTGCGGCGCTTCGAGGCACAGTACAGATTCGTAAACTACACAGAGGAAATAAGTGACGATGCAGGAATTAAGCGAAATTAACGGAACGGTTGCCGCCGTCATATTCAGAAACGACGAAAACGGCTACGGCGTTGTGAAGCTCGAGCTTGACAATGGCGAGACGACCACGGCGGTCGGCTGCCTGCCGTATGTCGCCCCGGGCGAAATGATATCGGCAGAGGGCTCGTGGATGACCCATGCGCAGCACGGCAGACAGTTCAAGATCGAGCAGTGCAGCCGCATGCTGCCGACCTCGGCCGAGGCAATCTACGAGTACCTTGCCGGCGGCACCGTGCGCGGCGTCGGACCGGCAACGGCGGCGATGATAGTTGACCGCTTTGGCGACAAGGCGCTGGACGTTCTGGAGATGCAGCCGGATAAGCTCGCCGAGATAAAGGGCATAAGTGCATCCAAGGCAAAGGACATAAGCGCAGGCTTCAAGAAGCAGGCAGGCGTGCGAAGACTTACCGAGTTTTTATGCTCCTACGGCATCCAGCCTATCTTCGCTTTGCGCATGTTCAAATTCTACGGCAACTCCGCGATAGACGTTGTGCACGAAAACCCGTACATACTCGCATCGTCACACATCGGTGCGAGCTTTGCCGAGGCAGACTCTCTGGCGCTCGCCCTCGGCCTAGACGGCGACAGCTTAAACCGCGTATGCGCCGCCGTCGTGTTCGAGCTTGTGCATAATTCCGGCAACGGCCACTGCTTCATTCCGCGCGGAAAGCTCACGGCAGCAACGTCGCAGCTTATAGGCGTGGCGCAGGAGCTTGCCGAGGATGCGGTGGATAAGCTTTGCGAGACAGGCGAGATAATCTGCTGTACCGTTGCAGGGCTTGACGCCTGCTATCTTTCGCACCTTTACGAGGCCGAGACTTATACCGCCGACAGGATCAAAGCCATGTGCCGCGCAAAGGACGGCGGCAAGGTGAATATTGACGCACTTATCGACCGCCTTGAAACAGCAAACGGCATTAATTATGCCCCCATGCAGCGCGAGGCGATAGCTCTGGCGGCCAAAAACCGAATGCTGGTCATAACCGGCGGCCCCGGCACGGGAAAAACGACCATACTCAAAGCCGTGCTTGCCATGTACGACGAGCTTGAGCTTGAAACATACCTTGCAGCCCCAACCGGACGCGCAGCAAAACGCATGAGCGAGCTGTGCGGCATGGAGGCCTCCACCATCCACCGTATGCTCGGTGCGAAAATGTCCGAGGACGGCGAGACCGTCGTTTTCGGAAAAGACGAGGAGGATAAGCTCGCCTGCGACGCACTTATCATTGACGAGTGCTCGATGGTTGACATAACGCTTATGCATGCCATACTCAAAGCGCTCAAATCCGATTGCCGCATACTTCTCGTCGGTGACGCCGATCAGCTTCCGTCGGTCGGTCCGGGCAATGTGTTTTCGGATATCATCCGCAGCGGCGTTGTTCCGACCGTGCGCCTGACTGAAATTTTCCGCCAGAAGGCAGACAGCCGCATTGTGCGCAACGCGCACATGATAAACAGAGGAGAGCACCCCGACTTCAACGAAAACAGCGGCGATTTCTTCCGGCTCAGACGCATGCAGGGCGGCTCCTGCGTTGAAACGATAGTTGAGCTGTGCAAGCGCCGCCTGCCGGAGAATATGAAGATACCATCAAATCAGATCCAGGTGCTTTCGCCAAGCCGCAAGGGTGAAACGGGAACGGCAAACCTCAATAAATGCCTCCAGGCGGCGCTCAATCCGCCCGACGAGAGCAAAAAGGAAAAGCTTTTCGGCGAGACCGTGTTCCGCACCGGCGACAGGGTCATTCAGATAAAGAATAACTACGATATCGTGTGGAAGGACAAGCTCGGTAAAAGCGGCATGGGCGTGTACAACGGCGATATAGGAACGGTCGTCGAGATCGACACGGCCTCGGAATATCTCAAGGTCGATTACGAGGATAAGGTCGCCCTTTACGGCTTTGAGATGCTCAATGAGCTTGAGCATGCATGGGCGCTTACGGTTCACAAATCCCAGGGCAGCGAATACCGCGCCGTGATACTTTCGCTAAACCCCGTTGCCCAGATGCTGCTTACGCGCGGCGTGCTGTACACGGCGGTCACGCGCGCAAAGGAGCTGCTCATCATGGTCGGCGACGACAACGTTGCCCACATAATGATAGACAATCACAAGCAGTCGCGCAGATACAGCGCACTGAGGATCAGACTTGCCGATGAAAATACTTGATCTGATCGCCCACCTGCTGTATCCGTGGAAATGCGTTTTCTGCGAAAGCGTCCTGAAGGACACGGACATATGCCACGAATGCGAGAAAAAGCTGCCGTATACGGTTGGCGACAGTGCGATGCAGAAGTTCCCGTTTATAGATAAATGCGTCTCGCCGCTTTATTATAAGGATAAGGTGCGTGCCTCCGTTCATCGATACAAATTCGGCGGCTGCTCGGCTTACAGTCGGCGTTACGCAGCGCTTATGTCCGATTGTGTCGAAAATAATCTTGATTGCCGCAGTATTGATGTGATATCATGGATACCGCTGAGCAAAAAGCGCCTGCGCCAGAGAGGCTACGATCAGGCGCGGCTGCTCGCCGAGGAGATAGCGGCAAAAACGGGGCTGCCGTGCCGGCAGCTGCTGCAAAAGGTCAAAAATAACAGTGCGCAGTCGCTCACGCGTGACGCAAAGCAGCGCCGCGAAAACGTCGCCGGAGTGTATGCTTTGGACGACGGTGCGGATGTTTCCGGCCTGCGCATTCTGCTCGTTGACGATGTTGTGACCACCGGAGCCACAATGAGCGAGGCAGCAAGGATCCTGCGCAAGGCAGGCGCAAAATCGGTTTTCGGCGTTACGCTTGCGCGGCATGAAGATTAGCATAATTGGATAGAATTATAGAAAAACTCAGCCGCGAGGTATTTTCGCGGCGGATCGGAGCATTTTATGGTCATATACGAAAGAGATATAGCAGTTGATATGGGAACATCGAACACCCTTGTTTTCTCGCAGGGCAAGGGGCTTGTTCTGCGAGAGCCTACGGTCGTTGCGGTCGATAAGGTCAAGGACAAAATGCTCAAAATAGGCGAGGAGGCGAAGAAAACGCTTGGCCGCACACCGGCAAACGTTGTCGCCATCCACCCGATAAGAGCGGGCGTCATCTCCGATTACGATATGTCCGCGCTCATGCTGCGCGAGCTTGTCAGCAGAATAACCTCGTTCAGCCTGTTCAAGCCGAGGATACTCATGTGCGTTCCCAGCAGCATAACCGGCGTTGAAGAGCGCGCGGTGATCGATGCTGCGATCGAGGCCGGTGCGCGCAGAGTGTATCTTGTCGAGACCGCTGTTGCGACGGCTATCGGCGCCGGAGTTGACATCAAAAAGCCCGACGGACACATGGTCGTCGATATCGGCGGCGGCACGACCGAGATCGCGGTCGTCTCCATGGGCGGCGTTGCCGAATGCGAGTCCATAAAAACCGCAGGCAGTACATTTGACGAGGCGATAATCCGCTATATCAAGAAAAAGCACAATATGCTCATCGGCGCAATGACCGCCGAAGAGGTGAAGATAAACATCGGCGGCGTGTATCCGCGCTCGGATGCGCCCGAGAGCATGGAGGTCAAGGGCCGCGATCTTATCAAGGGCCTGCCCAAAACGGTCAGCGTCACTGCTGAGGAGCTTGTCGATGTTCTGCGCGAGCCTGCGCGCCTGATCCTCGAAAATGTCCACGCCGTGCTTGAGCGTACGCCGCCCGAGCTTATCGGCGACCTCGGCGTAAACGGCATGATCCTCTCCGGCGGCGGCAGCCTGCTGTACGGCATCGACCGCATGATAGAGGACAGCACGCATATAAGAACCATGATCGTTGACGATCCTCTCGCCTGCGCCGCCCACGGCGCCGGAAAGCTGCTCACAAAGCTCGACTCCATGCAGGACGGCATGATGAACTTCCTGCGCAACCGCGAGATGAGGAATTGAATAGGAATTCAATGACTGAATTGTGATATTAGTACAAATTTGGCGAATAATATATATATGCGTTCTCTGCGAAAGTGACAAAATGCACAAGCAGCAGAGCAACTATTTATTTACTATTACTATTTAAGAAAAGCATGAGATGTGCTATAATACCTGTTGAAGGGCGATTGATGGTCACCATCCCACCCTGTCGGCACGAAAGTGCCGAGTTGTGACCTTCAATTCGGGAGAATATGCCCCATAAAATACGAACGCACCGCACGGTCATCCCCCGTGCGGTGCAACTTTTTTGCCCTTTTTAACTCTCAAAACTATCAAAAAGTGTACTTTTTGATAGTAAACCTGTTGCACGAAAAACGAGTTTGAAAGTGCTAACGACTGGCAAAAATGCAAGTATTTTTAGACAAAACAGGCGGTAAAGTATTGCTTTTTTGTGAATATTCTGTTACCATACTATGTAATTACAGCTGATACCAAAAAGTACACCTTTTGATACCTGCTCTTATAAAAATTGAATTTTGGGAGGAAAAGATGAAAAAACGAGTATTAAGTCTGCTGCTTGTGATGCTCATGGTGGTAAGTTTAGCGCCAATGAGCGCACTGGCAGCAACAAACGGACATACGGCAAATGAAGCCATAGGTTGGGTGCAGTCACAAGTTGGCAAGGCACTCGACTACGACGGAGCTTACGGCGCCCAGTGCGTTGACCTTATTAAATACTATTATGATTACCTAGGCTGTGCTTCGTATGCAAGGGGCAACGGTTCGGACTATGCAACAAATGCCCTGCCGAGCGGATGGACACGCCTTAAAGGCGCTCAGCCCCGGCTCGGCGACATTCTCGTATATACCGGAGGATACAATAATTACGGTCATGTTGCGATATATGAATCCGATTATGTTTCCTACCATCAGAATTTTAACGGAAAGCAATATGTTGTACGAGCGACATGCAAGTACAACGCCCTCAACAATCCGTATTGGGGAGTTATCAGACCGGACTTCGGAGGATCAGCGCCGGTATCGGCGGCGTCATGGGAAGGACCGAGCGCAACAAATATTACGGAAAGCAACGCATATCTGTCCGGCAAGGTTAATTTCAGCCAGACAATGAACACGACGCAGGTTGGTGTTCGGATATATGATAGCAGCAATACTCGCATAGCATTAAAAGACGAATATGTCAATTACAATACCACGTATGTGAATATATGGTATGATGTCACAGGAGAGCTCGGAATATATCTCAAATCCGGACAAAGCTATAAGTTTCAGTTTTATACCATTTCGAACGGAAAGGAATACTGGTCTCCGATCATAAGCTTTGCCACGGCTCATACTCATAACTATGCAAGCAAGGTCGTACAGCCTACATGCACAGCTCAGGGCTACACCATACACACGTGTTCGTGCGGAAACAGCTACAAAGACAGCTATGTCAATGCCCTTGGGCATAGCTATTCAGGCGGAGCATGCACACGCTGCGGCCAGAAAGACCCAAACTATACACAAACAAGCGGAGTCAGGTATGTGCTTTCCGACGGAGTCCTAACAGTGTCCGGCTCTGGTGAGTGTACAAATGCATGGATGAATAACTATAGTCCGAATAATGTCAAGAAAATAGTTATAGGCAGCGGAATAACGAGCATCGGCAGAGCGGCTTTTCAGGGCTGCGCTTATGTCAAATCGGTTGATATAGCAAACGGAGTAACAAAAATTTGCAGAGGCGCATTCACTCAGTGCTGGGCTCTTGACTATGTAATTATTCCGACAAGCGTTAATACGATAGAAATGACGGCTTTTGGTAATGCAATATCAGGGTCGACTATGAATGATGTCTATTATTGCGGCAGCGCTGCACAATGGGGAAGAATAAGTATCGGCGAGCATAATGACAGCCTGTTAAAAGCCTCATTCCATTATAATTATGATCCGAATATGAGCTTCACCGATGTAGCGGCCGGTTCGTATTGCTATGACGCGGTGCAGTGGGCGGTGGCAAATGGCATAACGAATGGCACCGATGCGACGCACTTCTCGCCGAACGCAGGCTGCACACGCGGCCAGGTCGTGACCTTCCTCTGGCGCGCCGCCGGTGAGCCGACCGTCAGCGGAAACGTGGGATTTGTTGACGTGGCGCCCGGCTCGTATTGCTACGAGGCTGTAAAATGGGCAGTCGCAAACGGCATAACCAAGGGAACGGACGCAACGCACTTCTCTCCGAACGCAACATGTACTCGCGGCCAGGTCGTAACTTTCATGTACCGCGCAGCAGGTGAACCGGCAGTCGGCGGAAGCAACGGATTTGTTGACGTAGCCGCCGGTTCGTATTGCTACAACGCCGTGCAGTGGGCAGTGGCAAAAGGCATCACCAAGGGAACCGATACGACGCACTTCTCTCCGAGCGCAACATGTACTCGCGGCCAGGTCGTAACATTCCTGTACAGAGCAGAATAAGCGTACAAATACAAACGCACCGCACGAATTTCGTGCGGTGCGTTTTCTTATCAAAAATGCAGCGTTTCAGCTGTGCATGAGACCGGCGGTTTTGGCCTTGCTCTCGTTGAAGCGCTTGAGGTAGGGCTTGAATACGATGTGCAGCAGGATGCCTGCCGGGATCGCGATAGCCGCCATGAGCAGCAGAACGAGAATGCACTTGAAATAGGTGCCGTTGTAGCTGCCTGCGATAGTTTCGCGCATTGCGTTCATCGAGTACTTAAACGGCATTACACCGTAGAGCACCTGGAAGAACTTCGGCAGCATCTCGACGGGGTAAGTGCCGCCGGAGCCTGCGACCTGAATGACCAGTACGATGATCGAGAACGCCTCGCCGACATTGCCGAATGCGAACACAAAGCCATAGTTTACAAGCGTTGCGACAAGGCTTGCGAGCGCCGCGGCGAGCCAGAACAGGAAGGGGTTATAGCACTGGATGCCGATGTAGAAGAGGTTGCCGAGCACGGTTATGAGCGCCGTGAGCTGGCCGATTGCAAAGAAAACAAAGTATCGGCCGAAGTAGGCTTCCGTGGTCGTGAGCGTGGGAAATTCCGAACGGCGCTTGATGTGCGGATGCATGAGGCTGACGCTCAGCAGTGCGCTTGCCCAGATGGCCAGAACGGTGTAGAACGGTGCCATGCCGGAACCGAAGTTTTCGAGCGCGTATACCCTGACAACCTCGAGGTTAGCCGGGGAGGAGAGGTATTCAACAAGGCTGCTGACGTCGTTCTGCATGAGGTCGAGGATGTTTGAAACGCTCTCGGACGAGCGCAGCTCGTTTACATTCGCCTGGACGTTCGTGACAAGCTCGAGCATGGTGTTCATGACCTCGCGAGTGCCGTTTATGCTCTGCGTGCAGGAGCCGAGCGCAGAGGTGAACTGCTGCAGCGTGAGCGCCTGACTGTTGACGTCGCCCTGAATCTGCGCGATAAGTGAATCGAGGTTATCCAGCGACGACTGGAGCGTTGTCATGGAGTTTATGAGGTTGCTGTCAATATTGGTCTGCTGAAGAATATCGTCAAAGCGGATGACGCTTTCGTGCAGCTGCTTGTTTACGTCGTAGTACAGATCATCGAGGATCTCGCCCTCGTATTCGTTTATTCCGCCCTCACCGTAGAGTGCATCCCAATCGATATACGAGTTGCCGGCACCGGCAGGGTCGCCGCCGGTCGCCTCGTCTAGGCGCTCAATTGTGTTGCGCAGCTGCTCGGAGCTGTTTCGGATGGCGTCAGCCGAGTAAATGACGTCCTCCTTGCTGGTCGCAAGGCGATCCTGCATGTTGGAGATGCTCTTGCGGCTGTTGTTGAGCATGTTGACGACGTCGGGCAGAAGATTGCTGGTCATCGTCGTTACGTTAAGAGCCGACTGCGTGACCGCTGCCATGGAGTCCATGATGGAAACATAGGTGCGCAGGTCGGTTTTTATATCCTCAAGCTGCTCGTCCAGACCGTCCAGCGACAGGGAAGCGTCGCTGCCGATGCCGGAGAACACGGAGGTGAAGTTTGAAAGCTCGTCAACGATGGAGGCAAGGAAGATGCTGTTTACCTCGTTTTTGACGATGCTCTGAGCACGGTCGGTAACACGCGAAGCAACGGCGTTCATCTTCTGGTTATCGTAGTAGATGATCTCGGGAGTTTCAAACTCGCCGTCGGTAAAGCCGAGCAGTGAATCGCTGAAATCGGCAGGGATAACGAGGCCAGCGTAGTAATCGCCGCTGTACAGGCCGTCCTGCACCGCCTGCTCGGAATCGACAAACTGCCAGTTGATCTGGTCATTGCTCTTGAGCTTTTCTACAATGATGTTGCCGACATTGAGGTCAAGTCCGACAAACGTGGTGCCCTCGTCCTCGCTTGCAACGGCGATGGTGAGGTTCTTTGTCGAATCGGGGGTGTACGGATCCCAGTTCGAGATGATGTTGAACCATGCATACAGGCACGGGATCAGAGCCAGACCGAAGACGCAGACGATCGCAACAACGCTCTTACTCAGACGCTTAATATCCGAACGGATGATGGCTAAGACGTTTGAAGTTTTGTCTTTTAATTTGTTCATCGCATTACTCAGCTTTCGTAGAGTGTTATTCGTCCTTGCCGGTCGGTGCTTCTTCATAGTTGTCATACTCGAAGCTTCCGGCTTTATCGTCGTTTTCCGGCGAGCGGCTGCGTATAGACTCGCGTATCGCCTCGGCTCGCGGATCGGAGCCGGCGGCGCTTTCGGCGATCTTCGGCTGTTCGCTGCCGCTTTGTTCGACCCGTGTTATCATTTTTCTTAGCGTATAGTCCTGATACTCAATAACGATGAGGATTGCGGCAATAATGAACATGGAGACTATCCACAAAACGAGGAAGATCGTTTTTGAGCTGTTGGTGAAAAACAGCATCACGAGGAAGATAGTCGGAACGATCAGCAGACTGCGCAGCGCCATTTTCATGCGTCTGACGTTGTTTTCATGCATCTGCCGGAGGCACTCCATCAGCTCGTTATACTTTTTTTCGTACTGAGTATCCATAATGATTGCTCCTGTAGTTTTTACATCATTTCCGTCTTGTCAAGCTGCTCGTTCATGTACTTGTTGATGCCGCCGAGCGAGCGCTTTGCGAATATGCCGATGAGCAGGCCGATAACGAAGAACAGCATAAGCTGCAATATGTAGATCAGATACTGATTCTGATACAGACCGGCTATCGCCTCGCGCATTGCGTTTATCGCGTAGGGGAAGGGGAAGAACAGGTAGACCTGCTGGAAGAAGTTCGGCAGCAGCTCAATGGGGTATGAGCCGCCGGAGCCTGCTATCTGAATGATAAGTATGACGACGATCAGCGCTCTGCCGATGTTGCCGAAGGCAACGGCAAAGGCGTATGCCAGCATCGAGCACGCCATCGAGGTGAATACGCCCGACAGCAGAAGCAGACCGGGATGCACACAGTCAACGCCCAGAATGATGAGGTTGCCGAGCATGGTTATAAGCGTCTGAATTTGGCTGAGCACGAAAAACAGCAGGTAACGTCCGAAGAATCGCTGCTTTTCGGTAGCCTCGGGAACGGGGATGGGCGCGTCGCACTTGAGTATCGCGTTGAGTATGACGCAGCCGACCCAGATAGCGAGCATGGAGTAGAACGGCGTCATTGCCGCGCCGTAGGATTCAACGGGGTATACGGACTTTGATACAATGGAAACGGGGCTTGAGAGGAACGAGCCGATGCTCTCGGGATCGACATTCAGGAAATCGAATACGTTCTGAAGCGTGCCGTTTTCGGGGTTGCCGTCGAGCATTTCGATGAAATCATCGATCCTGCTGCTGTAGGAGGTGATCAGATCCTTGACCTGAATAAGGGCGTTGTTGACAGCGCCGAAGGTGTTGCCGAGCTCTTTGACGATGGGCGTTGTCTTGCCGAGAATGCCGTTGAGGTCAAGCAGCAGCGAGGAGACCTCGCCCAGACTGTCCTGAAGATTGTTGAGCATCGTGTCGAGCATGGGGTAAACGTTCTCGGTGAGGGTAACGCGGACGGTGCCGAGAGCGTCGCTTATAAGCTGCAGATCGCGAATAAGGTCTATGTCGCGGTTGCCGCTGAGAATGTCGTCGAGGATAGCGCCGGCGTCCTTTGCGTCGCTCTGTGCGCTGTCAATGGCGCCTGTAACACCGGAGGTGTCGCTTCCGCTTGCGGTGCCGACAGCCTCGGCCGTTGCGCCGAGTGCGGTGATCTCCTGCTCAACGACTCTGGTGTCGCTCTGCGCGGCAAGGAGTGCTTCCTGACGCACCTCGGGATCGGAGGTGCTCTGTGCCTTCGAAAGGTTTGCCTGAATGCTCTGGATACGCTCGCTGGTGTCTTCCTTCATGAAGCCGACGAGAGATTCCATCGACTGCTGAGTCTGCGTCGCATCGTTGAGATCCTCGTAGTCATAGCCGGTGACGGCCTTGTAAACTGCCGGAACCGCGACGGTCTCGTAGTCGGTTTTCACGGCTTCGATAGCGCTCTTGTTGTGCGCTGCGAGAACTCTTGTCTGCTGTGCGTCGGTAAGGCCGCCGTTGAGGCCGAGCTTGTCGCGCAGCTGAGTGATCTTGTCGGTGAGCTTGTTGAGCGCTGTGAGTGCGTCCTCAACCTCGGTGTTTGTAAGTCCCGAGTGGGTGAGGTAGTCGATAAGCTCCTTGTACTGAGCTTCAAGCTCCGCGAGGGCCGCCTTTGCGGCTTCCGCATCCTCAGTACCGCCGTTATAGAGCCTGTCGAGCTTGTATATTGCCTCGTTGACAGAGTCCTGCAGCTCGGTGAGCATGCGGTTGACCTCGTCGTTTATAAGCGCAAGATCCTTCTTGGTATCTTCAATATATACTATCTGCTTTGAAATGTTTACTCTCTCGTTGCCGATGAGGTAAATTGAATAGTTCAGAGTGTTATTCGTGCGCTGGAGAGTGTCGATAAGCGAGTTGTTCGCGGAAATAAACTGATCGATGGTGCCGCTGTAGCTAACGAGATTGTCATTTATCTTCTTGAGCGTGTTTTTGAGCATCTCGGCAGAGGAGTTGCCCTGCACGTCGGAGGAGAAGGAGTTGAGTTTGTCAAACAGCGTTTCGACAACGGTGGAAATGTACTTTTCGTTTACGATCTTCTTGACCTTGTCGCCGGCGGCCTCAACGACCTTGACTGCAATGGCGTTGGTCTTTTCATTCTGATAGAACTTGATCGTGGGGTTGTACATATCTGTGGTCAGGAAGTTGTACATATTATATGTAAAGTCAGGCTCGATGATAATTGCTGCGTAATACTTGCCGGCATAGAGATCCTTGACCGCCTTGTCGGCATCGTCGAGGAACACAAATCCGAAGTTTTCGTCATCCTTGATCTCGTCAATAAGCGCCTTGCCCATGTTGACGATGTTGCCGTCGGAATCCATATAGTCCTTGTCGTTTGAAACAACGGCTATGGAAACATCCTTGGTTTTCCCATACGGGTCCCAGAACGCATAGATGTTGAACCATGCGTACAGAGCCGGCAGTATGAGGATCGCAAGGATGATGAGAAAGGCAAAAAAGTTCTTATAAAGCGCCCTCAGATCATGTTTGAAAATCCTGAAAATATTACGCATATCGGACAATACTCCTGTCAAACTTAAGAGTAGTATAATACGATGATGAGCCGAAAACGGCTGCAAATTGTCGATTACAAAACGGTAACGATTTAGATACAAGGATATTGTACAAGTAATTAAAATAATTGTCAAGTAGACATAACCACATAAATACATAAAATTTTTGCATGATTGTGGTCAGCAAAAATCGCGACACAACATCTTGTATGTACAAAGATTTTAGCAGTAATTACATGCTCCGAGCGAGAATATAACGGCGCATTGCGGCAATGATAAGTAACGGGTCAAGAAACCGTACCCAATACAGAAAAGGAGATGTAAAAACTATGTCTAACAATTCCAGCAATCATCTTGTTGTCCCTGCTGCACGCGAGGCAATGGAGAAGTTTAAAATGGAAGCTGCAAACGAGGTTGGCGTTAATCTCAAGAACGGCTATAACGGTGACATCACCGCTCGCCAGGCCGGCTCCGTCGGCGGCCAGATGGTCAAGAAGATGAATACCGTACGAACTGCGAACTATACCCGTAAAGACAGGACTGCCGTGGGGCATGAGGTTGAGGTAAGGTACATAGCGGGAATCACTGTTTAAGTTGCGGATAACAGAATAAGCGCTACACAGCCCACCGGTCAGATGATCGGTGGACTGTGTCATCTACTATTTTTCACGCTTTTCAAGTATAGATCGCACTTTTTTGAAACACCACTTTTTCCCTGTGGTAAAAAAGATGCCTGCAATAGTTGTCGCAATAAATGTGCCTGCTATCCCGTATGCGGAACGCCAAGAAATACTGGAAAATTGTGTTTTAATGATTTCTATAACAACTATCAAAAGAAGATATGGAATACCTGCGAGTATAAGTGTGGCAACCCATCCCCATACGGAAGCCTTCTTGTTAAAATCATCCTCTTGACGTTTTTTCTCGTTTTCTTCCATGGTTGCGATACGAGACTTCAAAGCTTCAATTTCATCAGAAGAATTCTTTTCGAGATTCTTGAACGCCTCTTGGGTTTGCGCATGGGCAACAGCTTCGTCTTTATACTTCTTCAGAGCCTTTTCTTGTATATCCTCGTATACTTCCAGATAGGTGTTAGAGTTAAATCGAGCATAATCCCCCTTGGTGATATCCATCAGAGAATCGAGCACCACTTTATGGGTACGCAGGAACAAAAATTTCTTTTCATCAATAGCATCTGCATTCCGTGCCTCATCCAATGACTGAATATACTTATCAAGCATAACCTTGTCAGGCTTTAAAAAAGCATAGCAATCCGCAAGCAATTTCTTCTTTTGGTATTCCAATAACTGCATCGGACTGTCTAACCAAAGAATAGCACCAAACAAATCGGCAGAGATGCAAGCAGGAATATGTCCTGCCTGAAGGCTCCTATTGCTCTCGTACTTTTTGCTGACGTTCGCAATAGCATTATTCGAGGTCAGCATAATATGTTTGGCATTTTGCAATCTGGTTGCAGTTTGGCCCTGTCGTTCACGGTAAATCATTATGATAGACTGTACATCAATTCGGATACTGTCTTGCTTTTCCTGCGACAATTCATAGCCGTGATCAAGATACCGAGCTTTGACCATATCAAACAGGCAGGTCTCATCCTCTTGAAACTTATCCTGAAAAACATCATAGGCGGTTTCTTTTACAGTTATGCCTAATTCGTTTAGCTTTGTTTCGATACTTCCGCAAAATTCCGAGATTTCACTTTCGTCCATCTGCGAATCATGGAAGAAGCGGGCTGCATTGTTTGCCTTTCTCAAATCATACAAGGTATTTGTTGCCCATCCAGCCGCTCTTGCGATTATACTATCTACTTCCTGAAAATTATGATCCAACACATGGACGCTGCACTTTGCTTTCAGCATATCGGCAACGAGCTGTTTATATGACTCTGTTCTGGATGTGTCATCCATTCCGAGTAAGGCAAAGACAATGGGAGAGTCTAAGTAAATATGCAGGTTAGAATAGTCAGGTGATGTTTCGCCCGCATGGAATAGTGCTTGCTTCGTAATATTGCTTGCCGAGAGAGCTGCAACAAAAGAATACAGTTCAGTCTGCAATTCACCCTGTTCTTTGATAAAACTATACCATCCATATTCAGATGGAGACATGCCATCCGGTTCATCTACTTTTTCACCTGACAATATTTTCTCATCGGCATCATCCAAAATATCCAGCACAAATGCGCTGGTGTCAAGCGAGGAGATTTCAATGTCCTTCACTCTGCAATATGCCGAAAATTCATTGATTAAACGCTCCCATAAAGTATTAAAATCTGTTTCGCTAAAACGATACATGGCAAGCTTGTTTACAACAACACTATACTTTCCATGGTCTTCGATAAAACTTCCGTTCTGCACGCCAACCCCCAAAATTTGCCTGATAAATGGTAACGGAAGTTCCATTGTATAGCGATCTTTAAATTTAGTCGCTATAACGTTATCTTCCACTACTGTCAAATGTTCCTCAGTAATCATATTCGCCATGAAGGAAAAATATGTATCAAGGATATTATTGCCCAAATATCCGGCTTTATATGCGGCATACAACTTCGTTATGTTTGACATATTGACCTCCCTATTTTGTCTATATCTTTCAAGAAAGCCACCAGGCCAAAAACTATTCCTCTGTTTTACGCTACCTGTACCACATCATGCAATGTTCGGACTACTGCAATCATCGCAGGCAAATTGACACCGAAAATCTCATTCAAATCGTAATTGTTGAACGGTTCCGTGTTGACCATATCTGCAAGCTCGACATCGCCATTTTCTCTGACATAGTTGATGATTGTACGCACAAACTCCTGCTGCTGAGAGTTCAGCAGGTTTCCGCTTAGATATTCACCGAACTTCACATTAACTGCTTCCTGGCTTAGGCCAATCAAACTGCGGATAAATACAGCCAGATTGCCAATATCGGTGGCTTCATCGTATTCAGCTTTTGTTCCAAGTTCATGCCACAGGATACGCTCAAGCTCATCCAAGTCAGCATTGGTAATAGGCTCCAGATTGTGAATCTTTTTGATAACAGCACTATCCAGATGCTCTGCCAGATAGTCAATGACCTTCTCACGGTATGTCCGAATGTCAATCATGGTATCTTCAGGCTGGTATTCAGCCTCGCCTACTTCATCGGCAATATCAATGTCAAATTTCTTTTTTCCAGAGCCAACAAGGAACTGCATCAAATCCCGCAGGGAAGAACGGTACTTCTCTAAATCCTGAACAGTGGCAGTCGTCCAGAAATCCTCGCTCATCACAACTTTCAGCTCCGAGGCTTTATTAAGGACTTGTGGAACGGACGCTTTTTCAGTCAGCAGATACTGTGCAATCAGGCGGATATTTTTCACATGATCAGAAACACTCTGAATGCCAGTGCCAGCCAGCAGCGCCTTTTCGATGTGATACATCCGCACATCGAAGGCCACACTCAAATGGTCTCCGTTCAAACCACTGTCAAGCAGCGGAGAAATATGTACTTTGGTCTCTTTGACCATAACCGGCGAAAGGGATACCCATGTATCAAGATTATTATACTTGTCTACATACTGCATAGCCTCACGCACCTGGATTCGGTTACTGTGCGACTTGATCTTTACGACCATGCCATGCAGCTCTGTCTTGATCTGGTCATAATAGGCATGGAACCATGCATCTTCCTGATACTCCAGCTTTTGAAGCTCAAACAGCATATCGAGTCGAATCTGGAATAGCCGCTGTGACAGGGTAAGCATTTCCTTTCCGTCTTTCCCGTCAGGATGCTCTCCGAAATACTCAAAGTTGCCGCAGTAGTCAAAAATCTGGAATCCGCTCTTGTGCTTTCCGGGTCCGTAGATGTTCTCACACAGTCTGGTGCCTCGTCCAATCATCTGCACAAATTTGATCTTGGACCGCACCTTTTTGAAGAATACCAGATTCAGCACGGCAGGAACATCCACACCGGTATCCAGCATATCAACAGAAACCGCAATACGGAACTCATCATCTTCTTCAAACTTCAAAACCAGATCATCGCCGTAGTTCACGGAATAGTCCACCAGCTGACAAGTGTTGGCAGGATACTCCGGATATAGCTCATGGAAGCAATCCACAACCATTTGGGCATGCTTGTGGTTGTAGGCGAAAATGATGGTCTTGCCGAGGGTTTCTCCACCGTCAACACGATACCCCCACTGCATCAGTTCTTCCAGAACTCTGCGGCAGGTATCCTTGTTGAACAGGTATTTGAATATTTCATTTCCAGGGATGTTAAAGTCCGGTGTGGGAGGGTCTTCTTCCAGATACTCATCCAGCTGTGCTTTTTCATCCTCAGTCAAATTCTGAAAATCAATGCCTTTGGACAGCATCTTGGATGTGCGGTTGATGACATGATAACCAACCAAATACTTCTCCTTTACGGCATCCTCCAAGGTATAATCGAAATTGGGCATTCCGGCTTCACAGCCAAAGATCTTATAGGTGTTTGCATCCACCTCATTTTTTGGCGTTGCGGTCAGTCCAACAAGGAAGCTGTCAAAGTATTTGAAAATGGTCCCGTAACGGTTGAAAATGCTGCGGTGCGCCTCGTCAATGATAATCAGGTCAAACCGCCCGGAAGAAAAACGCTTATCCTCTGCATCGATGTAATTGATCATGGTCTGGTATGTACAGAACATGAGCCGGGCATTATAATCCTTTTCACCGCCGGCGGACAGCTCGCAGACACTCATATTGGGCATCAGCTTTGCGAAGTTGCGCTTTGCCTGATTAACCAGAGAGGTGCGGTCTGCAAGGAACAGGACATTTTTCACCCAATTGTTTCGGGTCAGCACATCCACCAGAGAAATCGCCACGCGGGTTTTGCCTGTGCCGGTAGCCATGACAAGCAGGCCACGGCGGTGCTTGGCGTTCAGCCATTCGCAGATATTGGTGATTGCCATTTTCTGATATGGGCGGTTGGTGATTTCGTCGTTGATGGTAAGATCGGTAATATCACCGCGGGTTCGGCGCTGAAGCATCAGCTCCAGATCCTCCATGGTATGGAATGCCATGACAGGCCGATCCGGGTAAATTCCATCTATGATCTTTGTGCTGTAGCCATTGGTGTAATAGAGGACAGGTTTATAGCCGTACACCTTCTTCATGCACTCGCCGTACAAATCCACCTGATGGCGTCCCTTTTCGGGGTCAGCAGAGGTTTTCTTGACCTCGATGATGGCCAACGGTTTCCCGTCTTTACCATAAAGAACATAGTCGCAGTACCCAACACCGTGGGCATTGGGCATTCCCTGTACTTCAATTTCAATACCGGCTTTGCCAGGCTGGGCGAGATTTTCCACATCCAGAACATCCCAACCGGCTTCTTTCAGATACAGATCAATGTACAGCCTGCGCGTGGCAGCCTCGCTCATATAGGGCGGTTTCCGATAGGCAGACTCCGTCCCGTTTTCCTTGGCGGAAATCAGGCCGATCAGGTACGACATGTTGTCAAAGGCGAGCTTGGCTTCCTTTTTGCGGACACTTCTGCCGTGCTTGGCATTCATGCCGAGAATGCGGACATAGTGGAGGGAATTTATAGTGTCCGCATCGTTGATGTAACCAGTCACGACAGGGCTGTCGATCAGTTCCAGCAGAGAGGCTTTGGGCGGCTTTTTCACACCGGCTTTGCTGTAAATAAAGTCAACAGCATCCTCCAAAAGCGCACGGCAAAGCAGCGCACGATCAAGGTGCGTTTCAGCTTCCTGTGCTTTCATCAGTTTAGAATTCATTTGCCCTAATGTCATAACGGTTCCCTCCGCTCAGAGTAATATTGAATAGGACATTCATCCTGTGGATTGACTCGACAACTTTTGATTTGTCGACTTGGTGAACGAACTCCACAAATGCGCTTTGTTCGTCCATTGGCGGCACAAGCAACCGCAAAGAGTTGATGGAATTGAAGTTAAGTCCTGCCTTTACAGCACTTTGATTTTTAGATTCAAACTGTTCTTTTCCTGCTGGGCTTTCCATGAAAAAAGCAACATACAGCGGATTGAGTATTTCTTTATTCAGTCGAATACAGGTAAGATGCTGATTGATGTATGCCCCATGATCGGCAATTTCCTTAGTCACAACGCCTGTTCTCCCCAAATCTGCCGTAATGCTGATAAGCAAATCACCCTCTTGGACTTTGGTGCGCTTTGCTTCGGCATTATCAGGAGCATTAATAGGCTGCATATTGTCAATAGAAATGCGACAGTCTTTTACATTCTTAATGGTGATAAACCATTCGCTACCATTATCCACACAGTATTGCGCCCAACCACGGGAACCGGATGTCAAAAACTCAATATGCTCTGAGAGCTGGCCAATAGGATAGCTGTTTGGATTCGATTTCGGGTCACCAAACATCTCGACAAATCGAGCTTTGACGAGGTCGTCCAGTTCGTTGAGTTGCTTTTTGCGAAGCTCAATAAGATACTGCAGGTTATCTAAAGTTGCAACACAGTGTCTCTGATCGTCAAGTGAACTGTCTGGTATTGTCATTTCTTTCAGCATATCCAGTTTCAGATTATCTCGGACGCTTCCTGCAGCTTTCGCCCGTATCATTTGCCGGCCAATATTGCTTTTGAGAAAGTAATACAAAAACTGACGGTCAAGTTCATCAGAAACGGAAAACACGTTGTACAACGGACTGACAATCACCTGTGCCTCACACCGTTGCCAATCCACTGATCCAACATTGATTCTGGATGGATTATATGCAAAGTAACCGTAAGGAACGATTTTATAGGTGGTTTTGTCTTTGCTGGCGACCTCTTTCCCAAAATACTCCCGGCAAAACCCTTGACTGTTTGTAACACTATATACAGGAATATCCTCGTTGTCTTTGTTTCGGACAGAATACTCTGTAACATAATTCCCCAATGGGACACGGTTCCGCGTCATAACTTCATCCCCACAAATCCGAATTTGGGGGAATCAGGCGATGTACTTCTGGTGAGAGGTTTTCACATTATTCTGATTGACGATGGCATATTGCATGGTGGTATCAATCTGAGAATGACCGAGGATTTTTTGAACCTGCTCAATGGGCATACCCTTGTCAATAGCTCTTGTGGCCATCGTGCGGCGAAATTTGTGTGGATGGATACGGGAAAGCCCCAGGCTGCGCCCCAGTTCCCTTAGACGGATCTCCACCCCGCTGATTTTCAGCCGGGCGTGAGGTGAATCCAGTGTTACAAACAGAGCTGGATTGTTATCAGTACGACTGTCCAGATACTTTTGAAGATGGATCTTGGTTTTGGCATCAAAATACACCCGGCGCTCTTTATCTCCTTTACCGTAAACGATGCACTCCCGCTGCTGGAGATTTACATCGGAAATATTAAGATTGACCAGTTCGCCTACACGGATTCCCGTGGAGTAAAGCATATCGATCATGGCGACATCTCTGATTTGAGTGCAGTGATCCCGCATCACTTCAATGGTTTCGTCAGAAATCACTTCTTTGACCACAGTTTTGGTCTTGATCTTATGGATGCGCCGCATCGGGCTTTTCAGAATATAATCTTCTTCCTCAAGCCAGGAGAAGAAACTGGATATATTTCGTCGGACATTATCAACTGTAACCTTGCTGCAATTGTTGATTTGCTGGTAATCTACCAGGTAACTTCGCACCTCATCGGTGGTTATTTTCCTTATTGGCGTGGAAATATGCGAGAGTAAATGCTCTACTGTCACTCGGTAATACTTGATTGTTCTCTCTGAACAACCCTCAATTTTCTTGGCATCCAGGAACAGTTTCAGATAGTCTGCATTTGCTACCTGCTCTTTCTGCGGCGCATTATCCGATAAATGTTTCAGCAGCACTTCCTGCAGCTTTTTCAGCTGAGAAATATTCAGATATTCAGCCATTTCGTTCATAATATTGACCAGTTTTTCCTCCATATTGGCACACCTGTCCTTTCTATGTGTACCAACATCCTGCATCCATTATGTTTTATTAAAATTAGCCAAAATACTGCTGCATCAAACTATCGAACAAAGTCTGTGCCTCATCCAGAGCTTTCTGCACGACAACTTTTGATTTGTCGATTTGTCTGATAAATGCGGAAAACTCGTTCTGTAACTCCAAAGGGGGTAGCAAAACAGGTAGCGCTTTCAATTGTTTCATATTGACGCTTGCAATACCAGTGGTTTGTTTTGCACACCCAAGAAAATATCTCTTTGCTCTCTGATGTTTCAGATATTCTGCAAAATAGTCTGGAAGGATGTGCGACTCATCAAGACGAACACGGAAAATGTGATTTTGATGAATGCAGTTTTCAAGGGGGGTGCGAATGATGGCACCGCGGCCAAGTTTGTCAGGATCGCCACCCTCTGTCATCAGAACATCATCGGGTAAGAGCCGGTATTGATTTATCTCTTGGTCAGTTGCTTCGATTGTTTTGACTGTGGTCCAATCAATATACCCATCCTTAACATTAGAAACAGCCATATATGGTACTTTTGTCAACTGTTTTCCTGCAATCTTTCTCCCTTTTGTAATACCTGAAACGATATCTGCCATTGTTTCTAATTGAAGCTCTCGCCATTCCATTGTATTAAGATACATGTCCCCAAACATCTCGACAAATCGAGCTTTGACGAGCTCGTCCAGCTTTTGGAGTTCCTTCTGCCGCAAAGTAATAACGGATTCAGCATGCTGAAGTACAGATACTATTGCGTTTCGTTCTGACTCGGATTTCATGTCAACTACAAGATTACCGATATCAGATAAACTAATAGATGGATAAGCTGCGTCTTTTACGAGTTGATTTGGTTTATGGTAGTTGAAAAAGTATCTTAAATACTCAGATGCATCTTCGTTTGGCGTTACGCAAGCAAGGTGACTGACCACATACGCACTTTGCGGCAGGACATATACATACCCTTTCATGCAAGACATTCCACTTTTGGCAAATAGAATTGTTCCTTTAGGATAGAGCTTGAGTTTATGCTTTTTTGCGACCTCGTCCGACACTTTCTGTATACTGGTTATCGCTTTTCCTTCAAGTAATTCTTGAAGATTACCTGCCTTAACAAACGGAGTGCCATTTTCACAATAATTATTGTCACCTTGTGGAGCCCCTTGACCTGCGCAAATTACGGCTAAATCTTTCAACAGTTGTCTCATCATTCATCCCCACAAATCCGAATTTATAGCCCTAACAGTTTTTCGAGTTCATCCATCGTTTGACCAATTTGCATCTCCAATTCACGCAGATTGGTCATGATTTCAAGCGTGGATGGATACTCAACCGCTTCGTACTCGACCTTTTTGTACTTGTTGATGGAAAGATCATACCCATTATCCACGATTTCCTGCTTCGGCACGAAGAAGCTCTGATCTGTACGCTCTCGGTCGGCCTCTGCCTCACGATTATGGAACCGGGCAATAATATCCGGAATGTCGTTTTCTTTGATTTCGGAGCGCTTATCGTCCAGACTGTAGCCATCGGCCTTCATGTCATAGAACCAGACATTCTCCGTACCACCGGCATTGGTCTTGGTGAAAATCAGAATCGCCGTGGACACGCCCGCATAAGGCTTGAATACACCGGAAGGCATGGAGATCACTGCCTGCAGCTGCTGGTTCTCCACCAGCTCATGCCGGATCGCCTGATGTGCCTTGGAGGAACCAAAGAGCACACCATCGGGAACGATGCAGGCGCAGCGTCCACCTACCTTCAGCATCTTCGTAAACAGCGCAACAAAAAGCAGCTCGGTTTTTCTGGTCTTACACAGCCCCAGCAGGTCTTTGCTGATTTCTTCCTGGAACACACTACCGGTAAAGGGTGGGTTCGCCATGATGAGGGAATACTGATCCCGTTCGGTGTTCTCGCCGGACAGGGAATCCTGATAAGTGATATGCGGATCTTCCACACCGTGGAGCATCATGTTCATGGCGCCGATTCGCAGCATGGACTGGTCGGTATCAAAACCGGAGAACAGGCCGGATTTGAAGTAGTGCATGTTCTCGGTTTTCATCAGTTCCTTTTTCTGATGCTCGCTGATATAGGCTGCGCTGGACAGCAGGAAACCGGCGGAACCCATGGCGGGGTCGAGAATGGAATCCTTGAGCGTGGGCTGCATCAGCTCCACCATCATATTGATGATATGGCGTGGGGTGCGGAACTGGCCGTTCTCACCGGCAGCGGCAATTTTACCCAGCAGATACTCGTAAACATCACCCATGATGTCCTTGTTATTCATGTCCATGGCGTCAATGCCATCCACAACCTTGGCAAGCACTTTTGCTGTGGGAATCAGGAATACAGTGTCCTTCATGTAGCGGCTGAAAGCGGTGTCCTTGCCTTCGCCAATGGTCTTGATGAAGGGGAACACATAGGTTTGGATGTTCGTCAGCATCTCGCCGGGTTCAAAGTTGTGGAACACATTCCAACGGAGATTTTTGTATTCCGTTTCCACCCGGGGATTCTCGCTGATTACACAGATTCCATCCTGAAACACTTTATTCTTCAGCGGAACGCCAAGCAGATTAGCATTAGCCTCTGCCTTTAGCTGATTGTCGTCCAACAGCTTCATGAACATCAGATAAGTAATTTGCTCCAGAACAGTAATCGGACTTGTGATGCCGCCTGTCCATATCGTATCCCAAATAGAATCAACTTTGTTTTTCATTTCGCCTGTAATCATATTGAAATCCTCCAAGGTTGTTTTCGTATTTCTCTGCCGCGGCAGAAGCTGATAATCAGAAATTGCACTATAGCCAATTTCTGATTATCGGCACCAAAAGGAAGATTTGCGCCTTCACGATCCTGGCGCAGATGCTTCCTTTTGTATTTTCTTCGCACCGGTAACAAACTGCATTTTTACAGTTTGGGTACCAACCTGCGAAGAAAACATGGGGTGTCCAGAGGGGAATATCCCCTTGGCGCTGGGTTTCCAATAGGGGCGAGAAGCATCCCTGTTGGCACACGATTTTGCTCTGCAAAGTCTAGTGTGTTATACCTTTTGCGACCGCTGACGCGGGAAAGGGACTGTCGCCGTATCGGACAGGCCGTTTCCAGTGGCAGCAGAAGGGCGAATATTTGCAAGCACGGGAGGCTTGCGGATATTCGTTCTTCGGGTGTAGGTGATGCGGCATAGCGGAGGTCAGCGACCGACGCTGTGCGGCATCATCGGGGGAGCAAGAGGTATATAAAGCCCGCCGCAGCGACGCATCCCCGTTCTCCTAATACCACCACGGCAGTTCCAACCACACGTTATCCAGGGCAAGCGCTTCCGTTTTCTTCGCTCTGCTTTCGGACAGATGAAAATGCTTTGCCGTTTCTGTCAGCGGATGCTCCATATCATCGTCGAAGCCAAAACGGTAACGCAGATACTGTTCCTCTCTGTCCTCGATCATGTACAGAGCGTGGTGAATATCGTTAATTCGCTCCTGAGCCAGATAAACCTGCTCCGGCGTCTGTCTGGTGGGGTCGGCAATGAAATGATGCTTGCTCCGCACCTCGTCCTTTGCGAGTTCATCCAGCGAAATGATGTTGTTCAGATTCTTCGCCTCAAAGGACACGCTCTGCGAACGGATGTAATCGATCATGGCGTTCCGTATTGCGGGAGCAGCATAGGTCAGAAATAGATTGCCGCTGTCGGGATTGTAGCTCTCGATGCAGCCGAGCAACCCCAACGCTCCTTCCTGTACCAGATCATCAAGGGCAATATGTAGAGAACAATTCAGTTCGGGCTGCGTGTTCCACACCTCATGGGCTGTCTTTTTGACGAAGCGGAGATTCTTTTCAATCAGCAGATTCTGCACATCGGCATCGCCCTGCTTGGCCAATGCACAGAGTTGTTCATTGGTCATTTGATCCCTTTTCATTGCTTGTTATCGTGCCTGCCATTGCCAGAAACATCTGCTTGACCAATTCTGTATCGACACCGGGCAGATGAGAAACGGACTGTGCGACCGCCTCGCCGATCTGCTCCGGCGTGATTTTACGGTTTGGCTTATGCTGTCCCTTGGTCAACT